>Ga0207847_100030_pt1 | contig 282408 bp, 264 predicted proteins | sample TtaePargueraPR_8_FD_187736 | JGI IMG/M metagenome (GOLD analysis project Ga0207847, IMG submission 187736) | Aerobic enrichment media microbial communities from Bioluminiscent Bay, La Parguera, Puerto Rico - Tt and E1 (SPAdes) | ecosystem: Environmental > Aquatic > Marine > Unclassified ... | reverse complement strand
CCAAGCCCCAAGCCCCAAGCCCCAAGCCCCAAGCCCCAAGCCCCAAGCCCCAAGCCCCAAGCCCCAAGCCCCAAGCCGGTCCGCTTGCCCTGCCTGCCCGCCTCCGTTAGCTTTCCGGGCTGATTTTTCGGAGATCGCTTCCCGACCAGCGCAGACTCTCGAGGAGGCACGCAAGCACATGGCGATCGACAAGACGGCAGTCATCGAGAAGTACAGACTGCACGAGAACGACAAGGGCAGTGCACCGGTGCAGATCGCGCTTCTGACGGCGCGCATCAACGACCTGACGGATCATTTCCGTACGCACCAGAAGGACCACCACAGCCGGCGCGGCCTGCTGAAGATGGTGGGCAAGAGGCGCCGCCTGCTGGAGTACCTGCGGCGCAACGACCTGGAGAAGTACCGGGAGCTGATCGAAGACCTCGGACTTCGCCATTAATCAACCTGTGAGGGGCCGGAAGCCGACGGGTGCCCGATCGGCGGTCCAGGCGGCCATTCGTGGCCGCGGATCGCGCGGTCGGTCACGGTTCGGCGACCGGCCCTTCGCGCAAGCGGCATCGTGACCAGAAAGCGGTACGCGGCCGGAGAGAAAGAGAGAAAGCAATGAAGAGAGTGGAAACGACGTTCGCGGGGCGCCCGCTGATCATCGAGACGGGGCGCATGGCGAAGCTGGCGCACGGCGCCTGCTATGTGCAGTTCGGCGAGACGGCGGTGCTGGCGGCGGCGACGGTGCAGGACAAGCCGACGCATCTGCCGTTCTTCCCGCTGACCATCGAGTACCGCGAGAAGACGTACGCGGCGGGCAAGTTCCCGGGCGGCTTCATCAAGCGGGAGGGCCGTCCGAGCGAGAAGGAGATCCTGTCGGCGCGACAGATCGACCGGCCGATCCGGCCGCTGTTCCCGGACGGCTTCCAGTACGAGACGCAGGTGGTCTGCAACATTCTGTCGGCGGACCAGGAGAACGACGCGGACGTGATCGCGCTGCTGGGCACGTCGGTGGCGCTGAACATGTCCAAGATCCCGTTCACGACGCCGGTCGCGGCGGTGCGTGTGGGCCGGATCCAGGGGCAGTGGGTGCTGAACCCCACGTTCGCGCAGCTGGAGTACAGCGACCTGGACATCGTGGTGGCGGGCTCGGAGCGCGCGATCACGATGGTCGAGGGCGGTGCGCTGGAGGTGCCGGAGGAAGAGATCGCCGAGGCGCTAATCGTGGCGCACGAGGGGATCAAGGAGCTTTGCCGCATCCAGAACGAGATGCTGCCGGAGATCTCGGTGCCGGTGATGGATTGGACCAAGACGGGCGACTACCGCGAGGACGTCGTCATGAAGGTCGAGGAGCTCGCGACCTCCCGCGTCCGCGAGGCGCTGGCGCTGAAGGAGAAGATGGAGCGCAACCAGGCGCTCGCGGCGCTGAAGGAGGACGTGCTCCTCTCGATGGCGGACGAGTTCCCGGAGGAGGAGCAGGCGATCGGCGAGACGCTGCGCAAGACCGAGAAGCGCGTGATGCGCGAGGCGGTGCTGGAGCGCGGCGAGCGCATCGACGGCCGCGGCCTGGACGACATCCGTCCGATCAGCTGCGAGATCGGCCTGCTGCCGCGCACGCACGGCTCGGCGCTGTTCACGCGTGGCCAGACGCAGGCGCTGGCGGTGGTCACGCTGGGCACGCCGGCGGACGAGCAGCGCGTCGACAACGTCGACACGATCGGCGAGGCGTCGAAGTCGTTCATGCTGCACTACAACTTCCCGCCCTTCTCGACGGGTGAGGCGCGGCCGATCCGCGGCACGTCGCGGCGCGAGATCGGGCACGGCAACCTGGCCGAGCGCGCGATCCAGCCGCTGCTGCCGAACTACGACGACTTCCCGTACACGATCCGCGTGGTCTCCGAGATCCTGGAGTCGAACGGCAGCTCGTCGATGGCGTCGGTGTGCGGCGCGTCGCTGTCGCTGATGGATGCGGGCGTGCCGATCAAAGGCGCGTGCGCGGGCGTGGCGATGGGTCTGATCAAGGAGGGTGACAAGGTCGCGGTCCTGACGGACATCCTGGGCGTCGAGGACGCGCTGGGCGACATGGACTTCAAGGTCGCCGGCACGCGGCAGGGCGTGACCTCGATCCAGATGGACATCAAGATCGAGGGGCTCACCATCGAGATCATCAAGGAGGCGCTGCAGCGCGCGAATCGCGGCCGCATGCACATCCTGGGCATCATGGAGAGCACGATCAACGAGGCGCGCACGGAGCTGTCAAAGTACGCGCCGCGCATCATCACGATCCAGATCAACCCGGAGAAGATCGGCGAGGTGATCGGGCCGAAGGGCAAGACGATCCGGTCGATCCAGGACGAGACGGGCTCGCAGATCAACATCGAGGACAGCGGCCTGGTCACGATCTCGAGCCCGGGCGGCGAGGGCGGCGAGCGGGCGCGTGCGATGATCGAGGCGATCACGCAGGACCCCGAGGTCGGCCGCATCTACGAGGGCGTGGTCAAGAACACGACCACCTTCGGCGCGTTCGTCGAGATCATGCCGGGCACCGAGGGCCTGTGCCACATCTCGGAGCTGCAGGAGGGTCGCACGGACAAGACGGAGGACGTGCTCAAGCCGGGCGACACGACCAAGGTCAAGCTGCTGTCGATCGACGAGAAGGGCCGCCTGCGGCTGTCGCGGAAGGCGGCGCTGGCGGAGTCGGGCGAGACGGCCGGCGAGCCGGCGGGTGCCGGCGCTGGCGCCGAGTAAGACGCGCTTGCAGCAGGCGAGCAACGGCCTCGCCCGCACGGAGCTCGAGGGCGGGCTGATCGTCGCTACGGAGCGGGTCCCCTGGATCCGCTCCGTAGCCGTAGGCGCGTGGGTGAGGCAGGGACCGGTGCACGAGCCGGTGCAACGCATGGGCGCGAGCCATCTGCTCGAGCACATGGTGTTCAAGGGCACGCGGCGCAGGAGCGCGCGCGAGATCGCGCTGGAGCTGGAGCGGCGCGGCGGCGACCTGGACGCGTACACCACGCGGGAGCACACGGGCTACCAGGCACGCGTGCTGCGCGACGACCTGGACCTGGCGCTGGACGTGATCGCGGACCTGCTGCTGGAGCCCGCGCTGCGCGCGGAGGACCTGCGGCTGGAGCGCGAGGTGGTGCTGGAGGAGATCGCGGGCGTGGAGGACACGCCGGACGATCTGGTGTTCGAGCTGCACGCCGCGGAGCTGTGGGGGGAGCATCCCTACGGCTACAGCATCCTCGGCACGCCGGAGACGGTGGGCGCGCTGGAGGCGGAGGACCTGCGCGAGCTGCACGGCGCGGGCTACCATCGCGGCAACCTGGTCGTCGCGGCGGTGGGCGACATCGAGCACGAGCGGTTCGTCGAGCGGATCGACGGGCTGCTGCGCGCGGCGCCGCACGGCGAGCGGTCGCGCGACCGGGCGCCGGCCACGACCGTCGAGCCGGGCGAGCGGCGCGTGGAGCGGGACACCGCGCAGACGCACCTGCTGTTCGGCAGCCGCACGTTCGGACACGCGGACGCGCGGCGCGTGGCGATGGTGATGCTGTCGACCGCGTTCGGCGGCGGGATGGGCTCGCGTCTGTTCCAGCGGGTGCGTGAGGAGCTGGGGCTGGCCTACGCGGTCTACGCGTACCAGAGCTTCCACCGGCACGCGGGCACGTGCGGCATCTACGTCGGCACGCGGCCGGAGCTGGCGGAGCGGGTGGGCGAGGTCGTGCGCGAGGAGCTGCGCACGGTCGCGCGGGACGGGCTGGACGCGACGGAGCTGGAGGACGCGCGCGGGCAGATGAAGGGGCAGCTGGCGCTGTCGCTGGACTCGCCCAGCGCACGGCTGGCCAGGCTTGCGGGCGCGGAGCTGTACGAGGAGCCGTACGAGACGGTGGATGCATTGCTCGGCCGCGTGGAAGCGGTGACGGGCGCGGAGGTGGCGGCACTGGCCGCCGAGTACATGGACCCCGACCGGCAGGTGGTCGTCCGGCTGGGGCCGAACGCTTCATGATCCTGACGAGAGCGAGCGAAACGCGATGCTGATCGGTGTCCCGAAGGAGATCAAGACGAACGAGAACCGCGTGGCGCTGGTGCCCGCGGGCGCCGAGGTGCTGGTCCACGAGGGCCACACGGTGCTGATCGAGCGCGGCGCGGGGGAGGGCAGCGGGTTCTCCGACGAGGCTTACACGGCGGTGGGTGCGGAGATCGTCGACAGCGTCGACGAGGTGTGGCAGCGCGCCGAGATGATCATGAAGGTGAAGGAGCCGATCAAGGCGGAATGGCCGCGCATGCGCGACGGCCAGGTCATCTTCACCTACTTCCACTTCGCGGCGGACGAGGGGCTGACCAAGGCGGTCATGGACTCGGGCGCGATCGCGATCGCGTACGAGACCGTGCAGCTGCCGACGGGCGAGCTGCCGCTGCTCACGCCGATGAGCGAGGTGGCCGGCCGCATGGCCGTGCAGCAGGGCGCCAAGTACCTGGAGAAGTTCTTCGGCGGCCGCGGCATGCTGCTGGGCGGCGTGCCGGGCGTGGAGCCGGCGCACGTGGTGATCCTGGGCGGCGGCGTGGTCGGCACCAACGCGGCCAAGATGGCCGCGGGTCTGGGCGCGCGGACGGTGATGCTGGACCTGTCGCTGAACCGGCTGCGCTACCTGTCGGACGTGATGCCCGCCAACGTCGAGCTGCTGTACTCGAACCGGCACAACATCCGGGACCAGATCAGCAAGGCGGACCTGCTGATCGGCGCCGTGCTGCTGCCGGGCGCCAAGGCGCCCAGCCTGGTGAAGCGCGAGGACCTGAAGATCATGAAGGACGGCTCGGTCATCGTGGACGTGGCCGTGGACCAGGGCGGCTGCGTGGAGACGATCAAGCCCACCACGCACGAGGATCCCATCTACGTGGTGGACGGCGTGATCCACTACGGCGTCGCGAACATGCCGGGCGGTGTGCCGCGCACGTCCACGCTGGCGCTGACCAACGCCACGTTCCCGTACGCGCTGACGCTGGCCAACAAGGGCTGGAAGGCGGCCTGCAAGCAGGACCGCAGCCTGGCGCTGGGCGTGAACGCCGTGAAGGGCAAGATCACCTATCCCGGCGTGGCCGAGGCCTTCGACCTCGAGTTCACGCCGGTCGAGAAGGTGCTGTAGGCGGTTCGTGCCGCGGCCCCGTCGCTCGTCGAGCGGCGGGGCCGTTTCCGTTTCGCGGACGCCCCCCTCGCTCCTCTCACGCGGATCTCCCCACGCATGAACGATCCCGTACGCGTCGCGATCACGCGGCTGGACGGCTTCCCCGGCGACTGGTCGCTGCCCGCCTACGCCACGCCCGGCGCCGCGGCGGTCGACCTGCGCAACGCCGGCCCGGCCGTCGAGCTGGCGTCGCTCGAGCGCGCGCTCGTCCCCACACGACTGGCCATCGCACTGCCGCCGGGCTACGAGGCGCAGGTGCGGCCGCGCTCGGGGCTCAGCTCGAAGCGCGGCATCGGCCTGGTCAACTCGCCGGGCACCATCGACAGCGACTACCGCGGCGAACTGCTGCTGCCGGTCGTGAACCTGGACCGCGAGCCGCAGCTCATCGAGCACGGCGAGCGCGTCGCGCAGCTGGTCGTCGCCCCCGTGGCGCACGTCCAGTGGGACGAGGTCGACCGCCTGGACGAGACGCAACGCGGCGCCGGCGGCTTCGGCAGCACCGGTACCTAGACAGGACTCGGGCCCGGGCTCGGGCTCCGCGCTCGGGCTGGGGCTGGGGCTGGACCCGGGCGACAGGGGCGGACGCCCGAAGCCCAAAGCCTAACTGCTTCACCGCCAACCGTTTCCGCTCGATCCGCGTGGCGGCGTGCGTCTTGCCGCGTGCCGGCGGCGCCTGTAGCTTTGCGCGCGCCGGCCAGGGCTCGACAAGGGCCGACCGACGGCGGTCGCCGGTTTCCGCACGCTCCGGGTCCCTCCTGGAGCACCGACACAGGGGGTACACTCTGCGCAAGTGGTTGAGCGCCGGTCTGATTCCGGTCAACGACATCGCGGTGGATCTGGGCACGGCCAACACGCTCGTCTACGTGAAGGGCGAGGGCATCGTGCTGAACGAGCCGTCGGTGGTGGCGGTGGAGCGTGGCTCGTCGCGGGTGATGGGGATCGGGCTCGAGGCGAAGCGGATGCTCGGCCGGACGCCCGAGGGCATCGTCGCCGTGCGTCCGCTGAAGGACGGTGTGATCGCGGACGTGGACGTGACCGAGATCATGCTGCGCCACTTTTTGCGACAGGTCACGAGCAAGCGGATCTTCCGCATCAAGCCGCGCGTGGTGGTCGGCGTGCCGTCGGGCATCACGGAGCTGGAGCGGCGGGCGGTCCGTTCGAGCGCGAACGCGGCGGGTGCGAAGGAGGTCTACATGGTCGCGGAGCCGATGGCGGCGGCGATCGGTGTGGGTCTGCCGGTGGAGACGCCGACGGGCAACATGGTGATCGACATCGGCGGCGGCACGACGGAGATCGCGGTGATCGCGCTCAGTGGCATCGTGAGCGACACGTCGATCCGGGTGGGCGGCGACGAGGTGGACTCGGCGATCGTGACGTTCCTGCGCAAGAACTACAATCTGCTGATCGGTGAGCCGACGGCGGAGGCGATCAAGATCCAGATCGGCTCGGCGTTCAACGCGGGAGAGGAACGGGAGATGGAGGTGAAGGGACGTGACCTGGTGAGCGGCATCCCGAAGACGGTGCGCGTGCATTCGCAGGAGATCCGCGAGTGCATCCAGGAGCCGATCCAGCAGATCGTGGACGCGGTGCGTCGCGCGCTGGAGATCACGCCGCCGGAGCTGGCGTCGGACATCGTGGACCGCGGCATCGTCATGACGGGCGGCGGCGCGCTGATCCGGGGTCTGGACAAGTTGCTGGCGCACGAGACCAACCTGCCGATCCACGTCGACGAGGAGCCGCTCACCTGCGTGGTGCGCGGGGCCGGCCGCATCCTGGACGACTTCCCGCGTTACCGCAGCGTGCTGGCGAGCTAGCCCATTGCCGAGCTACTTCGAGAGCCGACGCGGCCGGCGCCGCGAGACGGTCATCGCCGCGCTGTTCCTGGTCGTCGCGCTGGTGCTGTTCCTGATGCCGGAGCAGTACCAGCAGCCGATCCGACGCGCGATCCGCACGACGGTTCTCAGCCCCTTCATCGGCTTCCAGTCGGCGCTGGCGCAGCAGGACACGCGCATGGTGGACGTCGGCGCGCTGCGCGCCGAGCGGGACTCGCTGTCCGCGGTGCTCGCGGCGCAGGCGCCGATCGTGGAGGAGAACCGGCGGCTGCGCGGACTGCTGGGTCTGCGGCAGCGCGCCGAACCGGGCTTCGTACCGGCGCAGCTGGTGCGGGTGGGTGTGACCGGCGGCGAGAGCACGTTCCTGCTGAACGTGGGCCGGCGCGACGGCGTCGCGCCGGGCAGCCCGGTGGTGGGCGCGGGCGGCCTGCTGGGCGTGGTGCGCGAGGTGGAGGAGGGCACGGCGCTGGGCGTGGACTGGACGCACGTGGACTTCCGCGCCAGCGCGATGACGGCCGACGGCAGCGCGTACGGCATCATCGAGCCGAGGCCGGGTCGCTTCCGTGAGGAGGATCTGCTGACGCTGACGGGCGCGCCGTTCCACAGCGACATCCCGCCGGGCAGCCGCATCGTCACGTCGGGCCGTGGCGGCGTCTACCCACGCGGCATTCCCATCGGCGTGGTACTGGGCATCGACGAGGCGGATACCGGCTGGCGCAAGAACTACGTGCTGCGTCCGCTGGTGCGGCCGGAGTCGGTCTCGCACGTGCTGGTCGGCCGCGCCGGGGAGGAGGGCGCGAGCGACGCGTCCACGCTGTGGTACGGTTCGGCGCCGCCGGACACCGGCCCCGATGCCGGGCCCGTGCGTGAGGCGGCGGAGCAGCAGGGAGGCGATCGCTGATGGAGGGACGCTGGCCGTTCGCGCTGTTCGTGCTGCTGCTGATCGCGCTGCACTTCCTGCTGCGCATCGGGCTGGGGCTCGAGGGCACCGCACCGGACCTGCTGACCGTGGCGCTGCTGCTCACCGCGCGCCGGGTCCCGGCCGGCTGGGCCGCGGGCGTGGGGCTGCTCATGGGCCTGCTGCGCGACTCGGTGAACCTGACGTCGTTCGGCGCGGACGCCGTGGTGATGACGGTGCTTGGTTTCCTGGGCGCGCGGTCGCGCGACTACTTCGTCGGCGAGAGCGTGCTGTTCCTGCTGGTCTACCTGCTGCTCGGCAAGTGGCTGCACGACATCGCGTTCCACCTGATCTCGGGTGGAATGGCGACGGGCGAGCCGTTCTCGTCAGTCGCGCTCGGTTCGGCGATCGCCGCGGTGTACGCCGCCGTCGCGGGCGTCGTGGCGCTCAGCATCTACCGCGCGCTCGCGCGGGAGTAGGCGACCGGCGGCGCCGCGCGCCGGCCTCCGACAGACGTCATGGACGAGCCCCGCACCCTTCCACCGGAACGCCGTGCGCGCTACGCGCTCGGGCTGGCGTTCCTCGCCCTGCTGCTGCTGCTGCTCGCGCTGTTCCGCACACAGGTGGTGCGGGGCGGCGGCGGCGCTGCGGCGGACGAGCGGGTGCGCGCCGTGCCGCTGCCGGCCGCGCGCGGTGCGATCCTGGACCGGCACGGCGAGCCGCTGGCCGAGAGCGTGCCCGGCTACGCGGTGCTGCTGCTGCCCGCGCCGCGCGACACGCTGCGCGCCGTGCTGACCGCGCTGACGGAGGCGCTGGCCCTGCCGCCCGTGGCGGATGCGCGCATCGATTCGCTGCTGGACGGCCCGCCGCGGCCGATCGTGGTGGCTCGCGGTCTGTCGATGGAGCGGGTCGCGGCGGTCGAGGAGCGGCGACCCGCGCTGCGTCACGTGCTGGTCGAGCCGTGGCCGACGCGCAGCTATGCGCTGGACGGCGCGGCCGCGCCCGTGGTCGGCCGTGTTGGAGCGAACCCGGCGCGCGAACCTGCGGATGCCGCCGGGGTGAGCCGAGTGCAGTACGTGGGGCTGTCGGGGCTGGAGCGGGAGCACGAGCAGCGGCTGCGCGGGACGGCCGGGCTGCGCTACGTGCGCATGGACGCGCGCGGCAGCGTGGTCTCCGCCGGGGTGGAGCGGCCGGTCGTGCCGCCGCGCCCGGGCAGCGATCTGGCCACCACGCTCGACCGCGGGCTTCAGCGGCAGCTGGCGAGCCTGCTGTCGGAAGCGGCCGGCCCCTCGACAGCGGGCGCGCTGATCCAGGACATCGCGACGGGTGAGGTGCTGGCGCTGGCCGCGACGGGGGACAGCGCGAGCACGGACACGGCCGGCGCGCCCAACCCGGTGGTGGGGACGCGCAGGCCCACCGCCACGCTGTTCCACCCGGTCACCGCGTTGCTCGCCCTAGAGGACGGGGTGGATCCGCAGCGGCCGGCCGCGGTGCCTTGCCGTGGTGGCATGCGCTACGGGCATCGCTATTTTCGCTGCTGGAACGGTGGCGGCCACGGGGCGCTGGACCTGGCCGGCGCGCTGGAGGCGGGCTGCGACGTCTACTTCTACCAGGCCGGGCTGCGCCTGGGTTTGCAGGCGCTGCTGGACGCCGGTTCGCGGCTGGGGCTGCACCGGCGAACCGGGGTCGGCCTGCCGGAGGAGCGGCCGGGGCTGTTCCCGCCCAGCGCGGAATGGATCCGGGAGGAGACCGGCTGGAGCGCCACGCCGGCGACCGCGCTGGAGCTGGCGGGCGGACGCGGCCTGGACCGGCAGACGCTGATGCGCATGGTGCAGGTGTACGCGGTGCTGCTGTCGGACAGCGCGGCCGCGGGGCCGGTGCTGGTGGCCGGCGAGAGCCGAGCCACGGAGTGGAGCCCGGACGACCGGGAGTCGCGGCTGCGGGTGCGCGAAGCGCTGCGGCGGGTCACCGCACCGGGCGGTGCGGCCGCCGTCACCGGCGACCGGGGCTGGTGGAGCGCCGGACAGCTCGTGCGCTGGCGCAGCGGTACGCGGCGCGGCACGAGCTGGTTCGTGGGCGCGTTCGGCCGCAGCGGCCCGGAGATCGTGGTGACGGTGGCACTGGACGCCGCGGCCAGCCAGGACGCGGCCGCGCGCGTCGCGGGCGCGGCGGCGGATTGGTATTTGCGCAGGCGACACGGAACTCCCGCCACCGGCGGGCCCTGATGATCCGATGATCTGCACATGGGTCTGAGCGACCGTCTGAAGAAGCACTTCGGCGACCCGTTCCTGCTGGGGCTGGTGTTGCTGCTCTCGCTGTTCGGCGTGGCCATGGTCTATTCGGCCGTCCAGCTGGACGTGCCCAACCCGGCCACGGCCGGTGCGTGGCGCATGCAGGTCGTGTGGCTGGTGATCTCGTTGATCGCGCTGGCCGTGGTGGTGCGCATCCCCGTCCAGTGGTACGAGTGGATCGCGATACCCGCCTACGTGATCGGCATCATCGCCCTCATGGCCACGCTGGTGATCGGCGTGGGACGGGGTACGGCGGAGGGCACCAAGAGCTGGCTGGCGCTCGGGCCGATCGCGGTGCAGCCGTCCCAGTTCGTGAACGTGGCGACGATCCTGATGCTGGGCCGGGTGCTGGGCGGCCGTCGCGAACCGCCTCGCTCGATCCTGGACCTGTGGGCGCCCGTGCTCGTGGCGGGGCTGCCAATGGGGCTGGTCATGCTGCAGCCCGACCTGGGCACGGCGATGGTGTTGGGCGCGGTCTTCGTCGCCACGCTGTTCTGGTCCGGCATGCCGCTCGGCCTGCTGTTCATGCTGCTGAGCCCGCTGCTGGCGCTGTTCCTGTCGGTATCGACGTGGCTGTTCAGCATCTACATGCTGGGGCTGGTGCTCTTCCTGATCCTGTACCGCCCCTACCTCTGGGAGGCGATCACGGTCGGCGCGGTCAACCTGATCGCGGGCACGATCGCGGTGCCGCTGTGGAACTCGCTGGAGCAGTACCAGAAGAACCGACTGCTCGTCTTCCTGGACCCGAGCCTGGACCCGCGCGGCGCGGGCTACCAGCTGATCCAGTCGCAGGTCGCGATCGGCAGTGGCGGGCTCATGGGCAAGGGCTTCGGCGACGGCACGCAGAAGCGCCTGGCCTTTTTGCCCGAGCAGCACACCGACTTCATCTTCAGTGTGATCGGAGAGGAGCTCGGCTTCCTGCTCGGCACCGTGCCGGTGATCATCGTGTTCGGTCTGATCCTGTGGCGGCTGGTGCGCATCGCGGAGCGGTCGGCCGACCCGTTCGCCGGCATCGTCGCGTTCGGCATCTTCGGCGCGTGGTTCGCACACGTGTTCGTCAACGTGGGCATGACCATCGGCCTGATGCCGATCACCGGCATCCCGCTGCCGTTCCTGAGCTACGGCGGCTCGTTCCTGCTCGCGACCTTCCTCGCGCTGGGCATCGCGCAGCGCGTGGCGGCCGAACACACCAGATCGACGATATGACCAGCTGGTTCCGCAAGGAGAAGCGCAAGCTGAAGGCGACGGACCGGCGCGAGGTGCCGGGTGACGTCTTCGACAAGTGCCCGGACTGCGGCGAGATCCTGTATCGCGAGCGGCTGGTGCAGAACCGCTACGTCTGCCCGAACTGCGCGCACCATTTCCGCATCGGCGTCGACGACTACCTGTCGCTGCTGCTGGACGAGGACAGCTTCGAGGAGCACGACGCGGGGATGCGCAGCGGCGATCCGCTCGAGTTCGTGGACCTGAAGCCGTATCCGAAGCGGCTGGCGGCCGCGGAGCGGAAGACCGGACGCGGCGACGCGGTCGTCACCGGCACGGGTCGGCTGGACGGCATCGACGTGGCCGTCGCGATCATGGACTTCTCGTTCATCGGCGGCAGCATGGGCTCCGTGGTCGGCGAGAAGATCGCGCGCATCGGCCGCGTGGCGCTGGAGCGGAAGCAGCCGCTGATCGTGCTGAGCGCGTCCGGCGGCGCGCGCATGATGGAGGGGATCCTGTCGCTGATGCAGATGGCCAAGACGTCGGCCGTGCTGGCGCAGCTGCACGAGGCGGGCATCCCGTTCGTCTCGATCCTGACCGATCCGACCACGGGCGGCGTGACCGCGTCGTACGCCATGCTGGGCGACGTGATCGTGGCCGAGCCGGGCGCGCTGATCGGCTTCGCCGGGCCGCGCGTCATCGAGCAGACCATCAAGCAGGAACTGCCGGAAGGATTCCAGCGCTCGGAGTTCCTGCTCGAGCACGGCATGGTCGATCTGATCACCGATCGCCGCGAGATGAAGGAGACGCTGAGCCGGCTGCTGCGCCACATGACCGGCCGGCCGGCGCCCGTGGCCGCCGCCGCGGAGGAAGCGGGCGGCGGCGAAAGCGCCTGAGCGGGCGGCGCGTCCCTTGCGCCAACGCGCGCCCGCCGATTACGGCGAGCTGGTGCGGGAACTGTTCCCGCGGCTGACCGGCGGCGTGCGCTGGGGGCTCGAGCGCACGCGCGCGCTGCTGGCGTCGGTCGGTGACCCGCACGAGCGGCTGCGCGCGATCCACGTCGCGGGCACGAACGGCAAGGGCTCCGTCGCGGCCACGGCCGAGTCGATCCTGCGCGCCGGCGGCCTGCGCACCGGCCTCTACACCTCACCGCACCTGACCAGCTTCCGCGAGCGCGTGCGCGTCGACGGCACGCCCGTGGACGAGGCGACGCTGCTGGACGCCGCGCGAGAACTGTGGCCGGCCGTGCGCGCCGAGGAGCCCACCTTCTTCGAGGCGACCACGGCGCTGGCGTTCCTGGTGCTGGAGCGCGCCGGCGTGGACGCGGCCGTGGTCGAGGTCGGGCTCGGCGGCAGGCTCGACGCGACCAACGTGCTGAGCGCGCCGCTGGCTACCGTCGTCACGCAGGTGACGCGCGACCACGTGGATTTCCTCGGCACGGACCTGGCCGGCATCGCGCGGGAGAAGGCGGGCATCGCCAAGCGCGATGTGCCGATGATCACCGCCGAGACCGATGCGGTCGCGCTGGACGCGCTGCGGGCGACCGCCGCGACGGCGGGCGCCCCGTTCGAGACGCTGGGCCCGGACGCGATCACGGACGTGCGCGCACGCGCGGACGCGACCGAGTTCACGCTGCGCACCGGGACCTGGGGCGAACTCCGCCTCCGCTCGCCGCTGCTGGGCGAGTACCAAGCGCGCAACGTCGCGCTGGCGGTGCGCGCCGTGGAGCGCTCGGGCCTGATCGGCGGCGTCGACGCGCGGGCCGTCGTCGACGGCGTGGCCGCGACCCGCTGGCCGGGGCGCATGCAGCGCGTCGAGCGGGACCGGCGCCTCTGGCTGTTCGACGTCGCGCACAACCCGGCGGGCGCGCGCGCACTGGTCGCGTCGCTGGAGGCATGCGGCCTGCCGCGGCCGTGGCACGCGGCGGTCGGCATCCTGGGCGACAAGGAGTGGCCCGCGATGCTGGAAACGCTGGCCGGCGCGCTGGACCGGCTGATCCTCACGCGACCCGCGCACGCGCCGACGGGCCGCGGCTGGGACCCCGCGGACGCGGCGCGCCACCTGGCCGCGCAGCGCGGCCGTGCGCGCGTGGAGGTCGTGGCGGACCTGCCGGCCGCGCTCGCCGCGCTGGACGGTGCAGCCGCGGGGACGCGCATCGTGACCGGCTCGTTCCACACCGTCGGGGAGGCGCTGGTCGAGCTGGACGTGCCGCTCGGCTGGGCGCCGGACCCCGCGGCTGCCGCCGCCACGTGAGCCGAGTGCGGGGGACGGCTTGCTCGCGCGGCCGAGCGACCTAGATTCGGCCGTCTATGTCCTTCCAGAGTCTGCCCGGTTTCCGCGACTTCTATCCGCCCGAGTTCTCGGTTCGCGCGCACATCGTCAATGTGTGGCGGGAGACGGCGCGCCGCTTCGCGTTCGAGGAATACGACGGCCCGCCGCTCGAGCCGCTCGAGCTGTACGTCGAGAAGAGCGGCCAGGAGATCGTCGACCAGCTCTACGCCTTCGAGGACAAGGGCGGCCGCGCGGTGGCGATGCGGCCCGAGATGACGCCCACGCTCGCGCGCATGGTCGGCGCGCGCGCCGGCTCCATGCCCAAGCCGATCCGCTGGTTCAGCGTGCCGCAGCTGTTCCGCTACGAGCGCACGCAGCGCGGCCGCCTGCGCGAGCACTTCCAGTGGAACGTGGACGTGATCGGGGAAGAGGACGTCGCAGCCGACGCGGAGGTGCTGTGCGTCGCGCTGGAGGCGCTGCGCGCGTTCGGCCTGGGCGCGGAGGACGTGGTCGCCCGCGTCAGCGACCGCCGCCTGATGGAGCGCGTGCTGCGCGGGCTGGGTGTGCCGGCGGAACGGCTCGGCGGCGTCTATGCCGCGATCGACAAGCTGGAGCGCGAGGGGCCGGAGCGGACCCACGACCGGCTGGTGAAGCAGGCGGAGCTGGAGGACGCGGTCGCGGACGGCGTGCTCGGCATCTTCCGGCACGAGAGCCTGGATGCGCTTGCCGACGCGTACGGCGGTCACGAGGGTGTGAGCGCCGAGGTCGAGCGGCTGCGCGGGCTCTTCGAGCACGTGTCCGATGCGGGGCTGGCCGATTTCGCGCGCTTCGACCCGCGCATCGTGCGAGGCTTGGCCTACTACACCGGCGCGGTCTTCGAGGTGTTCGATCGACGCGGCGAGCTGCGCGCGGTGTGCGGCGGCGGCCGCTACGACCACCTGCTCGCCAAGGTCAGCGCGTCGGACCTGCCCGCGGTCGGCTTCGGCATGGGCGACGTGGTGCTGGCCGAGCTGCTAAAGGAACGCGGTCTGCTGCCGGACGTGCGGCCGTCGGTGGACTACTACCTGGTCGCGATCGGAGACGAGCAGCGGCCGCTGGCCAGGCGGCTCGCGCGCGAGCTGCGCGCGAGCGGCCGGTCCGCGACCTATGCGCTGCGCGCGACCGGCGTGGGCAAGCAGTTCAAGGAAGCGGACGCGCGCGGTGCACGGCACGCGGTGGTGCTGGGACCGGAGGAGGTCGGGCAGGGCGTGGCGGTGGTGAAGGAGATGGCCAGCGGCACGGAGCGGCGCGTGGCGCTGACCGAGCTGGCCGGCCTGGCGGACGGCTGAGGCACGTGCGCGACGATGAGGCGCAGCGCCGCCGCGACATCCTGAAGCGCGCGAGTCTGCTGACGGCGGGGCTGGCAGGCGCGGCCATCGTGGTCGCGCTGGCCGGATCGGCGGCGATTGCGTGGCTCGCGCTGCCGGAACTGCCGTTCCTGACGGCGTGGATGCTGGTCGCGGCGGTCGTGGCGGTGGCGGTGGTGCTGATCGTGCTCGTGCAGGCGGTGCTCGCGCGCAGACGCGGGCTTGACCATGAACGTGGAATCGAGGGGCGGGAGTAGATGGCGGCGGATCAGGGGCTGACGCCCAGGGCGGAGGACTTCAGCGGCTGGTACAACGAGCTGGTCGTACGTGCGGAACTGGCGGACTACTCACCCGTGCGCGGCAGCATGGTGATCCGGCCGTACGGCTACCGCATGTGGGAGCTGATGCAGCGGGCGCTGGACGACATGTTCAAGGCGACCGGTCACGAGAACGCATACTTCCCGCTGTTCATCCCGCTCAGCTACATCGCGCGCGAGGCCAAGCACGTGGAGGGCTTCGCCAAGGAGATGGCGGTCGTCACGCATTCGCGGCTGGTGGCGGATGGTGAGGGCGGGCTGGTGCCGGACCCCGCATCGAAGCTGGAGGAGCCGCTGGTCGTGCGGCCCACGTCCGAGACCATCATCTACGACACCTTTGCCAAGTGGGTGCAGAGCTACCGCGACCTGCCGCTGCTGATCAACCAGTGGGCGAACGTGGTGCGCTGGGAGATGCGCACGCGCCTGTTCCTGCGCACGCTGGAGTTCCTCTGGCAGGAGGGGCACACGGCGCACGCGACGGAAGCGGAGGCGGAGGAGGAGTCGCGCCGCATGCTGGGGGTCTACCGCGACTTCATGGAGAACTGGATGGCGATGCCGGTTCTCACGGGCGAGAAGACGGAATCGGAGCGCTTCCCCGGGGCGGTGCGCACGTACACGTGCGAGGCGATGATGCAGGACGGCAAGGCGCTGCAGGCCGGCACGTCGCACATGCTGGGACAGAACTTCTCGAAGCAGTTCGAGCTCAAGTTCCAGGCGGAGAGCGGCGGCTGGGAGTACGCCTGGAATACCTCCTGGGGCGTGACCACGCGCCTGATCGGCGCGATGGTCATGGTGCACGGCGACGACGCGGGGCTGATCCTGCCGCCGCGGCTGGCGCCGCACCAGGTCGTGATCGTGCCGATCTTCCGCAAGGAGGAGGAGCGCACGCTGGTGATGGAGAAGGCCGACATGGTCTCCGGCACCCTGCGCGGCTCCGGGCTGCGCGTGCACGTGGACACGCGCGAGAACATGTCGCCCGGCGCCAAGTTCTGGGAGTGGGAACGCAAGGGCGTGCCGCTGCGCATCGAGATCGGCCCGCGCGACGTGAAGAACCAGAAGCTGGTCGTGGTCCGGCGCTTCGCGGCGGACGGCGAGGAGCGCAAGGAGATCGTGGACGAGGCGGTCGCGCTGTCCATGCTGCCCGACCGCATCGAGGAGATGCAGCGCTCGCTGCTGCAGCTGTCGCGGGACCGGCGTGAGGCGATGTCGCGCCGCGGTGTCAGCGACTACGCGGAGTTCGGCGAGATCATGGACGGGCCCGGCGGCTTCGTCTTCGCCGGCTGGTGCGGCGGCGCCGAGTGCGAGGAGCGGGTGAAGAACGAGACCAAGGCGACGATCCGCGTGCTGCCCGACGAGGAGTTCCGCTCGGAGCAGGCGCCGGAGCGTTGCCTCGTATGCGACGAGCAGGCCAAGGCGGAGGCGGTGTGGGCGAGAGCGTACTGAACGTCGAGCGCGCGGAAGCGTTCGGCTACCGCGACGACGCGCTGCACTGCGAGGACGTGGCCGCGGAGAAGCTGGTCGCGCAGTACGGCACGCCGCTGTACGTCTACAGCCGCGCGGCGATCGAGGCGGGCTACCGCGAGATCCGGGACGCCTTCGCCGAGCTGGACCCGATCATCGCCTACAGCGTGAAGGCCAACGGCAACCTGTCCGTGCTGCGCATCCTGACGTCGCTCGGCGCGGGTGCCGACATCGTCAGCGGCGGCGAGCTGTTCCGCGCGCTGCGCGCGCGCGTGCCGGCCGAGCGCATCGTCTTCAGCGGCGTCGGCAAGACGGTGGTCGAGATGGCCGCCGCGCTCGAGGTCGGCATCTACGGCTTCAACGTCGAGAGCGAGGGCGAGCTGCGTGCGCTGTCCGACCTCGGCCGCACCATGCAGAAGCGGGTGCCGGTCGCGCTGCGCGTGAACCCGGACATCCACGCGGACACGCCGCACGTCTACACGCGCACCGGTCACGCGGAGAGCAAGTTCGGCATCCCCTGGGCGCAGGCGCTGGACATGTACCGGCTGGCCGACGATCTGCCCTGGATCAAGGTCAAGGGCATCGACGTCCACATCGGCAGCCAGATCCTGGAGCCGGAGCCGTACCGTCAGGCGCTGGAGCAGGTGCTGGACCTGGTCGACCGGCTGGACGACGAGGGGATCCGGCTGCGCTACCTGGACATCGGCGGCGGCTTCGGCATCACGTACGACGATCCCGAGGCGGTGGACCACCCGTCGTCGATCCAGGACTTTGCGGAGCTGCTGGTACCGCCGCTGCGCGAGCGCAAGCTGCGCCTTGTGCTGGAGCCCGGCCGCTACCTGGTCGGCCCCGCGGGCGTGCTGCTGACGCGTGTGCTGTACGTCAAGCAGATGGGTCGCAAGACGTACGTGATCACGGACGCCGGCATGAACGACCTGCTCAGGCCGAGCCACTACTCGAGCTACCACGCGGTGTGGCCGGCGCGGCGCGAGTCGGGTCGCGAGACGCTGCACGTGGATGTGGTCGGCCCGGTGTGCGAGAGCGGCGACTTCCTGGCCATGGACCGGCCGCTGGAGAAGCCGCAGCCGGGCGAGCTGCTGGCGATCCGCACGACTGGCGCGTACGGCTTCAGCATGGCGTCCACGTACAACGCGCGGCCGCGGCCCGCGGAGGCGATGGTGCACGGCGAGCGCAGCTGGCTGGTGCGGCGGCGCGAGACCTACGACGACCTGATTCGTGGCGAGCTCGAGCCGCTGGAGGCGCTCGACCGGTCGCTGCGGCGGAGATGAGATGCGCGACCGCATCCTGATCATCGATTACGGTTCGCAGTTCACGCAGCTGATCGCGCGGCGCATCCGCGAGGAGCGCGTCTACTGCGAGATCCACCCGCCCACCATGGGGCTGGACGAAGTGCGAGCGTGGCAGCCGCGCGGGATCGTCCTTTCGGGCGGTCCCGCGTCCGTTTACGGGGAGGGTGTGCCGACCGCGGAGCCGGAACTGCTGGAGCTGGGCGTGCCGATCCTGGGCGTGTGCTACGGCATGCAGCTGATCACGCAGTTGCGTGGCGGCAGCGTGGTGCCGGGCAAGCGGGAGTACGGCCGTGCACAGCTGGAGATCGTGGAGTCGGACGAGCTGTTCCACGGCTTCGAGCCGGGCGAGACGACCACGGCGTGGATGAGCCACGGCGACCACGTGGACGCGCCGCCCGCGGGGTTCCGGCTGCTGGCGCGCACCGAGTCGCTGCCGGTCGCCGCGTTCCGCGCGGAGGCGGCGCCGCTGTTCGGCGTGCAGTTCCACCCGGAGGTGGCGCACACGGTGGACGGCGGCCGCATCATCTCCAACTTCGTGTTCCGCATCTGCGGCTGCGAGCCGACCTGGACGGCGGGCTCGTTCATCGACGAGTCGATCCAGCGGATCCGCGACCAGGTGGGCGATGCCAACGTGATCTGCGGCCTGTCCGGCGGCGTCGATTCCTCGGTCGCGGCTGCGCTGGTGCACCGCGCGATCGGCGATCAGCTGACCTGCATCTTCGTGGACACGGGTCTGCTCCGCCGCGGCGAGCGGGAGGAGGTCGAGTCGACGTTCGGCGACCACCTGGGCGTGCGGCTGGAGGTGGTCGACGCGGCCGACCAGTTCCTGAAGAAGCTGGAGCAGGTGACCGACCCGGAGCAGAAGCGGCGCGCGATCGGCGAGACGTTCATCCGCGTCTTCGAGGCCGCGTCCGAAGAGCTGGGCGGCGACGCGCAGTTCCTGGTACAGGGTACGCTGTACCCGGACGTGATCGAGTCGCTGTCGGTGCGCGGCCCGTCGGCCACGATCAAGACGCACCACAACGTGGGCGGCCTGCCGGAGGACATGCGCTTCGAGCTGGTCGAGCCGCTGCGCGAGTTGTTCAAAGACGAGGTGCGTCGCGTTGGTCGGGAGCTGGGCCTGCCCGAGGAGCTGGTCGGCCGACACCCGTTCCCGGGCCCGGGGCTTGCCGTGCGCGTGCTGGGCGAGGTCACGCGTGAGCGGCTGGACGTGCTGCGCGCGGCCGATCGCATCTACATCGACGAGATCCGGACGGCGGAGCTGTACGACGACATCTGGCAGGCGTTCGCGGTGCTGCTGCCGGTACGCAGCGTGGGCGTCATGGGCGACGACCGCACCTACGAGAACGTGGTGGCGCTGCGCGCGGTGACGAGCCGCGACGGCATGACGGCCGACTGGTTCCCGTTCCCGCACGATATCCTGGCCGTGATCTCGAACCGCATCATCCGCGAGGTGAAGGGCGTGAACCGCGTGTGCTACGACATCAGCAGCAAGCCGCCCGCGACCATCGAGTGGGAATGAGCGCGGCGGAGGGGACGTCGGCCGCAGGTCGGCCGCGGACGCTGGCGGACGTGCAGGCGCTGCTGGGCGAGGAGCTGATCGGTGCCCCCGGCCCGGACGGCGGCGCCACGCTGTCCGGCATCGCGATCGACTCACGCCGGGTGGGGCAGGGCGACCTGTTCGTGGCGGTGCCGGGCGTGGACGATGACGGGACCCGCTTCGTGGACGACGCGGTCGCGCGCGGCGCAGCCGCCGTGCTCACCGAGGCGGACGTCGACGCGACGGTGCCGGTGCTGCGCGTGCGCAGCGCGCGGCTCGCGGTGGCGCGGCTCGCGTCGGAGTGGCACGGCCGGCCGGCCGACCGGCTATCGCTGGTCGGCGTGACGGGCACGGTCGGCAAGACCACGGTCGTGCGCATGCTGGAGTCGATCCTGACCAGCGCCGGCCAGCGGCCGGGTGTGGTCGGCTCGCTGGGCGCGGGCTACGGGGAGGATCTGGTGGACACGGGGATGACCACGCCCGACCCGATGACGCTGCACGGGGCGCTGGCGCGCATCGCGGAGCGGACCGATCGCGCGGTGATGGAGGTGACCAGCCACGCGCTGACGCAGGGACGTGTGCACGGTCTCGAGTTCGATCTGGGCATCTTCACGAACCTGATCATGCTCGAGCACCTGGAGTACCACGGCGGCTTCGCCGAGTACGTCAAGGCCAAGCTCGGTTTCTTCGATCACGTGCGCGAGGGTGCGCCGCTGATCCATCCGGCCGGTGATCGGCTGGTTGCCGAGGCGGTCGCGCAGCGCAACGTGCTGCCCGTTTCGTGCGGCTCGGGCGCGGACGCGGTACTGCACATCGAGCGCACGGCCATGACCTCGCGCGGCACGCGTCTGCTGTTCCAGCTGGAGAAGCCGCTGCCGCTGCTGGAGGGCGGCGAGGTGTCGCCGATGACGTTCCCGGCGGCGCTACAGCTGCTCGGGCGGGCCGCGGTCAACAACGCGTCGCTCGCCGCCGCCGCCGCGCTGCTGCTCGGCATCGATCCGGAGACGGTGGCCAGCGCGCTGGCCGACCTGACGCCGCCGCGCCGGCGCATGCAGGTCGAGCGCTTCGGCGGCGTCACCGTGCTGGACGATACGGTCGGTCATCCGGACAGCGTGACGGGCGTGTTCGAGGTCGCGGAGAACATCCCGCACGACCGACTGTTCGTCGCGTATGCGGTGCGCGGGCGGCGCGGCGCGGAGATCAACCGGCGCGACGCGGAGGCGGTCGGCATCTGGGCCAAGCGCGTGACGCCCGAGCTGATCGCCGTGACCAGCAGTGAGGACGCGGCCGATGAGCGCAACGTCGTGGAGTCGGACGAGCGGCAGGCGTTCGTGGGTGCGCTGGACGAGGCCGGCGTCGCGCACCGGCACCACGCCCGTCTGGCCGACGCGATCGAGGACGTGCTGGAGCGGGCAGGCCCGGGCGACCTGATCCTGCTCCTGGGCGCGCAGGGGATGGACGACGGTCTGGAGCTGGTGCGCCAGCGCCTGGGCTAGCCGGCCGTATCGACCGCCGCGGAATCGGCTGCGGCGGTGTCCGCCGCGGTCGTATCGGGCGCCAGCCGCGCCTCGACGCGCTCCGCGATCGCCTTCCACGCCTCGGACAACTCGGCCGGGTCGGAGCCCAGGACGTACTGCTCGAGGTCGTCCCGCTCCACGCCGTGCGCGGCCAGGATCGAATCGCGACGCGCGTCGAAGTCGGCCGCCGCGCTGTCCGCCGCGGCGATTCTCAGCTCGACGTAGACCTCGACGAACTCGTCGCGCTCCAGCGAGGCGGATTCGTCCGCGCAGGCGAGCGCGAGGAGGGCGAGCAGGGGCAGCGCGAGTCGATTCATCGGTTCCTTGGGGTGGATCGGCGGCGTGCGGCCGGCGCGCCGCAGTGTAGGCGGGCGGCCGCCCATGCACCACCCTCGGTTGCCGGTCGGCACGGCGGCCTTCCATAATCGGGCATGCCAACACATCGCATCCTGTCGACGCTGGCCGTCCTGCTGTGCATCGCGCAGCCTCTGGCCGGCCAGTGCCTGCCCGCACCCGCTCCCGCCCGCGCCACCGCGACGGCCGCGTCCGACGTGCCCTCGCCCGACAGCGTGCTGGGCCACGCGCTCGGCGAGCGGTTCACGGACGTCGCGTCCGTGGAGCGCTACTTCCGCGCGCTGGCCGAGTCGAGCCCGCTGGTCCGCGTACGCGAGTACGGCCGCTCGGCGGAGGGCCGGCCGCTGCTGCAGGCGGTGATCGCCAGCCCGGGCCACCTGTCGCGCCTGGACGAAGTGCTCGCCGCGAACCGCCGGCTGACCGATCCATCGACCACCGAGGCGGAGGCGCGGCGCATCATCGCGGACAATCCGCTCGTCGCGTACCTGTCGTACGGCGTGCACGGCAACGAGTCGGCGTCGACCGAGGCGGCGGTCTGGACGGCGTGGGACCTGGCGCGCGGTGCGCCCGAGGTGGCGGGCGTGCTGGACTCGGTGGTCGTCGTGATCGATCCGGTCGCGAACCCGGACGGTCGCGAGCGCTACGTCTCCTGGTACCGGCAGGCGAGCGGGCTCGTGCCCAATCCGAATCCGGAGTCGCGCGAGCACTGGGAGCCGTGGCCGGGCGGCCGCTACAACCACTACCTGTTCGACCTGAACCGCGACTGGTCATGGGTCACGCAGCCGGAAACGCAGGCGCGGCTGGCCACATGGGACACCTGGTGGCCGCAGGTGGTGGTGGACTTCCACGAGATGGGCTACCAGAGCAGCTACTTCTTCTTTCCCGCCACCGAACCGATCAACCCGGTCTACCCCGACCACATCCTGGAGTGGGGCGCCTACTTCGGCGGCGCCAACGCGCGCGCCTTCGACCGCTGCGGCTGGGCCTACTACACCGATGAGGCGTTCGACCTGTTCTACCCGGGTTACGGCGACAGCTGGCCGAGCCTGACCGGCGCCATCGGCATGACCTACGAACAGGCCGGCAGCGGCCGGGGCGGGCTCGCCATCGAGCGGCCGGACGGCTCGCTGCTGACGCTGACAGACCGGGCGCAGCACCACCGCGTGGCGGGTCACGCGACGCTGCGCGCCGCGGCGGCCGCGCGTTCGCGGCTGCTGTCCGACTTCGCGCGCTTCCATCGCACGGTCGACCAGGGACTGCCCGACTTCCTGATCCCGCCCGACGCGGTCGGCCGCGCCGACGAGCTGGTCGCGATGCTGACTCGCCAGGGCATCCGCGTGCAGCGGGCCGGGCAGCCGTTCCGCGTCGACGCGCGGCCACACCCCGGCTTCGAGCAGCGGCGCAGCTTCCCGGCCGGCACGTTCCGCGTGCCGGCGCGTCAGCCGCGTGGCCGGCTCGCCGCGACGCTGCTCCAGCCCGAGACGGTGCTGGACGCGACCTATTCGTACGACGTGAGCGCCTGGTCGCTGCCCTACGCGTTCGGCGTGGCGACGCACGCTGCGCGCGACGTGCCGCGCGCGGACTGGACGGAGCATCGACCGGTGCAGGGTGATCCGGCCGGGACGCCGGCCGCCGCTGGCGCCGTCCCGACGCAGGGCGGGGCGCAGCCGTACGGCTACCTGGTCCGCCCCTCGCTGGAAGGGTGGCGCGGCGTGATCCGGCTGCTGGCCGCCGACGGGCGGGCGCTGGCGCTGCGCCGCGGCTTCGAGCTGGACGGCGAGTGGCCGGCCGGCACCATCTTCGTGCCGCGCGCGGGCAACGCGGATCTCACCGCCGCCGTGCGTGACGCGGGGCTGGCGGCGACCGCCGTGCCGATCGAGACCGGTCTCACCACGCGCGGCCGCGATCTGGGCACCGACGAGGCGATCCCGCTGTCGCTGCCGCGCGTGGGCGTGCTGACCGGGGAGGACGTGCAGCCCACGTCCTACGGCGCGCACTGGTTCTTCCTCGAACGGACGCTGGGGCTGCCTTTCGACGCGCTGCGCAGCGATGTGCTCGGCGCGATCGAGCTGGCGGAGTACGACGTGATCGTGCTGCCGGAGGGCGGCGTCGGCGATTCCTCGCGCCTGGCCGCGCTACGCGACTGGGTGCAGGGCGGCGGCACGCTCGTCGCCGTGGGCGGCGCCGCGGCGGCCGTAGCCGAGGAGGTCGGCGGCGTCGATGCGCGCGAGCGGCCGGAGTCGGAAGAGGAGGGCGACGCCCTGCTCGCCCGCGCACTGCGCGGCCGCGAGGAGCGCCAGCTCGACCGCTGGGAGCAGCAGATCCCCGGCACCGTGCTGCCCGTCACGCTCGACCCCGACCACCCACTCGCGTTCGGCGCGGGCGCGGCGGGCGACTCGACCCGGCTGTTCGTGCTGCACACCGGCGGCTCCGTGTTCGAGCCGGCCACGTCGTTCGAGAGCGTGGCGCACTTCCCGGCGGAACTGCGCGCCGTGAGCGGCGTGATCAGCGACGAGAACCTGGAGCTGCTCTCGCGCGGCACCTGGCTCGCCACCAGCCGCCGCGGATCGGGCCGCGTCGTGCTGTTCGCCGACGACCCGCTGTTCCGCCACTTCTGGTACGGCGCCTTCCCGCTCTACATCAACGCGCTGATGCTGATGCCCAACGATTAGCTGGGGCCTGGGGCTTGGGGCCTGGGGCCTGGGGCTTGGGGCTTGGGGCTTGGGGCTTGGGGCTTGGGGCAAAGAAAGCGGCCGGATCATCTCGATCCGGCCGCTTTCATATCCACTGGCTGCTTCCTGCTTCCTGGTTCCTCTTCCTGCTTCCTGCTTCCTACGGCGCCACGCCGAGGTTGCCGACGCGGAAGGATGCGACGTTCTTGCCGAGCACGAACGCGTGCACGATGAACGCGTCGCGCAGGTCGACGTCGCCGTCGTCGTCCACGTCGCCGCGATCGATGTGCGTCTCGTCCAGCCCCGTCTCCGCGTTGGCGTAGGCCATGAGCAGGTCGACGTCGGCGGTGTCGATGGCGTCGTCGGCCGTCACGTCGCCGTAGGCGAACGTGGGCGCGAGCTGCAGGTCGAAGACGATGTCGCTGCCGGACGAGGCGATGTTCGACAGCACGATGCCGGAGGCATTGCCATCGTAGTCGCCCGAGTTCGGGCTTGACGTCGCGTCGAAGACCGTGCGGTTCAGCGCACCGGGGAAGGGGTCGCCCGAATCGCCGCGGTTGCCGCCATTGCCGAACGCCAGGTCCAGGTCGTTGCGGCCGTCGCTCTCCTCGAGGTCGACCGCCTTGTGCAGCGGGTCGTTGTTGACCTCGTTGATGTTGCGCTTGGACGCGTAGACCAGGCTGTCCACGTGCCAGACCAGGAGCCCGCCGCCGCCGGCGACGTGCTGGTCGGAGCCCAGCGCGCGCCGATTCTCGAGCAGGAAGTACTCGTGCGGCTTGTTGGGCACGTCGATGCGGTAGGCCACCTGGTCGGTCATGATCGGCGGCAGCACCACGCCCGTCTGGTTGGCGCTCAGGGTGACCACGCTGATCCAGCCGAGCATGTTCTTGGAGAACGCCATCATGTGCGCGGGGGAGGACGGCTCGTTCCAGTTGCCCGCGCCCATCAGGCCCCAGTGGCCCACGCCCTGCCCATCGTCCGCGTTGCCGTCCGTGTCGTAGAAGTCCGGCAGTCCGAAGGCGTGCCCGGCCTCGTGCGCGACGACGCCGATGTCCTGGATAGTCGACTGGCAGTTGAGGCCGCCCTGGATGATGTAGTCGGCGACGCGGATCATGCCGCCGCCCGCCGCCGGATCGTCCGACACGTAGTTGCCGCCGCCCCAGCCGCCGACGTAGTAGCGATGCGCCCAGATCCCCGTCGCGCCGCCGCCGCACTCCGCGCCCACGCCGGGGAACATGAACGCGGCCGTGTCCACGTAGCCGTCGTCGTCGCCCGAGTTCGGTACGCCGTCCGGTCCGTCGTTGTCGTACTGGCCGAAGTCGACCACTGTATCGGCGCCGGCCAGGGCGTCGCGCAGGAACTGCGGCACGTTGCCGAAGATGTCGGGCACGCCGGCGGTCGTGGTCTCATAGGTACCGCGCGGCTGCGGCAGGTCGGTCCAGCCGATGACCGTGCCGTTGAAGTCGAACACGCCGTTCGACATCTCGTCGTACAGCTCCGTCAGCGAGTACTGACCCATGCCGGCGCCGAACAGCCGGTCCTGCATGGACGTGCCGGCATAGGGCGCTGCAACGTCGTTGTAGCGCGCCAGGATCACGGGCATGCGGAAGGTGCCGTCCAGCGCAGCGCCCGCCTGCCGGAACTCGCCGCTGGTCACCACGCCATCGGCGGCCGCGCTGCGCATGGCCGACGCGCGTCGCGCCGCGACACGCTCCATGCGCTTCTTCCAGCCGTGGCGGAACTCGAAGGCGTCGGCGCGCCCCTCCACGAACTCGTACAGATCCGGGGAGGGCTGCACGCCGTTGGCGCGGCCGGCCATGATCACGTCGGCCAGACCGCTCTGCGCGGCCGCGGCGGCGGGCAGCGCGCCCAGGCCGGCGAGGAGCGCCGCGGCGCCCGCAAGGAAGTAGCGCTTCATCGTGCGTTCTCTGCGGCTCATCAGTTCACCGTGACCTGGAGGTCCAACGGTCGGGCGGCGTTGCCCGCGTTGTTGTAGTTGACCGCGACCAGCTGAGGCATCTGGAGCGCGACGGTGGTCCCGCCCAGCGCCGTGGCCGTGAACTGCAGCTGCGTGTGGACCAGGTCACCGACCACCGCGTCCGGGTCCGAGGCGACCATGTGCAGCTCGCCCGCGCCGTTGTCATACCAGGCCGACCAGCGCGCGAAGTCGCCGGAGGCCAGCGAGGCCGGCACCAGCTGCAGCACCGCCGGATCCCAGCTCAGCACGACGTGCGACGCGCCGACGGCCGCCGTGTACAGCGAGCTGTCGATGCGCAGCGACCCGGTCAGTGCGCCGCCCACCGTGGTCGTCTCCGCCATGTCCAGCGATCCGACGACGACCGGCGCGAAGGTGGCGTTGATCGGGATCGATACGCCCGACGCCGATTGCGCCGACATCTGCTGCGTCGGCTGGTCGCCCAGCGTCCACTCGACCCGCACGATGCCGCCGGCGTCCGAGGTGGCCTGTGCCGGCGAGACGCTGCCGCCGCCGCTCACCGCGCCGAACGTGACCACGGTGCCCGGCACCCCGTCGTGGTGACGGTCGATCACGCGCAGCACCACGCTGTCCGGCAGCGGCTGGCCCGGCGTGCCCTGCTGGTTGGCGCCGGACACGATCGCCAGACCGGTGGCGACCTGCGTCACCGTGACGTCGACGAAGGCGGAGATGCCGCCCGTGCCCGTCGCAGTGACGCGGGCCGTACCCGGATGATTGCCCACGACTCGTCCGTCCGGCAGCACAGCGACGTTCGCCGTGTTCGAGCTCGACCACGTGATGGTCACGTCGCTCGGCGGTGTCGCGAACGGCTGGCCATCCTGGTCCAGCACGGTCGCCGTCATCTGGAGCGTGTCCCCGTCCGCGACGCTCGCCGGCGTCGGTCCGAGCTGCAGTCCCTCGGCGCGTCTCGGTTCCGGCCCCGAACTGTCGGAGCACGCGCCGAGCACGAGCACCAGCGCGGCGAGCCGCGCGGCTTGTGTCGCCTTCATTCAACTGCCTCCAGCGAGGTGTGGATGGGGACGCGCGTGCGCCCGCCTCGATGCGATGCGCGCTGCGCTTCGCCGATGGGATCGCGATGCCTCTCGCAAACTCCGGAAGTGTCCTCGGGGGGAGGACCTAAGAAGATACAACCACACCCCGGCGCCACCAACCCTGAACACGAATCGTCCCCGGGCGAGCGGCCCGCGGCAGCCGCCGACGCCATTCTGGCAGGTGAGGCCGGCATGCGCGTTGCCCCTGCACTGCGCGCGGAAGTTCGAGATCCGATGCACCGACCGAGGAGCGAAGTTGCTGAATCCGGACCGGCTTACGGTACGCGCGGCGGAAGCGCTGCAGGCGGCGGCGGGGGAGGCGCGCAGGCGCGGCAACCCGGCGCTGGAGGACCTGCACCTGCTGTGGGCGCTGCTGGAGCAGGAGGAGACGGTGACGGTGCCGGTGCTCCAGAAGGTGGGCGTGAGCGTGGCGTCGCTGCGGGAGGAGCTGGGCGCGCGGCTGGACCGGCTGCCGAAGCAGAGCGGCGGCGTGCAGCCGTCGATCAGCCGTGAGCTGAACACGGTGCTGGACGCAGCGGAGCAGGAGGCGCGCAGCCTGACCGACGAGTACGTCTCGACGGAGCACATGCTGGTCGCGCTGGCGTCGGCGAAGGCGTCGACCACGCGGGATCTGCTGGCCGCGCGCGGCGCGACGCGGGATGCGCTGCTGGAGGCGCTGGAGTCGGTGCGGGGGCCGCACCGCGTGACGGATCAGGAGCCGGAGGACAAGTACCGCTCGCTGGAGCGCTTCACGCGTGACCTGACGGAGGCGGCCAGGCGCGGCAAGCTGGACCCGGTGATCGGCCGGGACGACGAGGTGCGGCGCGTGATCCAGGTGCTGAGCCGCCGCACCAAGAACAACCCGGTGCTGATCGGCGAGCCGGGCGTGGGCAAGACGGCGATCGTGGAGGGGCTGGCGCAGCGCATCGTGAACGGCGACGTGCCGGAATCGCTGCGCGACAAGCGGCTGCTGGCGCTGGACATCGGCTCGATGCTGGCCGGGGCCAAGTACCGCGGCGAGTTCGAGGAGCGCTTCAAGTCGGTGCTCAAGGAGATCGCGAGCGGGGAAGGGCGCTTCGTGGTCTTCATCGACGAGCTGCACACGATCGTGGGTGCGGGCGCGGCGGAGGGCGCGGTGGACGCGGGCAACATGCTGAAGCCGCCGCTGGCGCGCGGCGAGCTGCGCGTGGTCGGCGCGACCACGCTGGACGAGTACCGCAAGTACATCGAGAAGGACGCGGCGCTGGAGCGGCGCTTCCAGCCGGTGTTCGTGGGCGAGCCGAGCGTGGAGGACACGATCGCGATCCTGCGCGGCCTGAAGGAGCGCTACGAGCTGCACCACGGCGTGCGCATCACGGACGCGGCCACGGTGGCGGCCGCGAAGCTGTCCGACCGCTACATCGGCGGCCGCTTCCTGCCGGACAAGGCGATCGACCTGATCGACGAGGCCGCGTCGCGGCTGCGCATTGAGATCGACAGCTCGCCGCAGGAGATCGACGAGGTGGAGCGGCGCATCACGCAGCTCGAGATCGAGAAGACCGCGCTGGCGGTGGAGGAGGACCCGGCCGCGGTCGACCGGCGCGAGCGGCTGGAGCAGGAGCTGGCCGAGCTGCGCGAGCGCTCGCAGGGGATGAAGGCGCGCTGGCAGACGGAAAAGGATCAGATCCAGGTGATCCGCGCGCTGAAGGCGCGCATCGACGAGCTGAAGATCGAGGCGGAGCGCGCCACGCGCACCGGCGACCTGAACCGCGCCGCGGAGATCCAGTACGGCGAGATCCCCAAGCGCACGTCCGAACTGGAGCAGGCCGAGCAGCGGCTGGCCGAGCTGCAGGAGCAGGGTCGCTTCCTCAAGGAGGAGGTGGACGCGGAGGACGTGGCCGAGGTCGTGTCCCGCTGGACCGGCGTGCCGGTCAGCCGGATGATGGAGACGGAGCGGCAGCGGCTGACGCAGCTGGAAAGGCTGCTCGGCGCGCGCGTGGTCGGCCAGCCCGACGCGATCAGTGCCGTCTCGGACGCGGTGCGGCGCAGCCGCGCCGGGCTGCAGGACCCGAACCGGCCGATCGGCAGCTTCATCTTCCTCGGCCCGACCGGCGTCGGGAAGACCGAGACCGCCCGCGCCCTGGCCGAGTTCCTCTTCGACGACGAGGACGCGATGGTGCGCATCGACATGTCCGAGTACATGGAGAAGCACGCCGTCGCGCGACTGATCGGCGCGCCTCCCGGCTACGTCGGCTACGAGGAGGGCGGGCAGCTGACGGAGGCGGTGCGGCGGCGGCCGTACAGCGTGATCCTGTTCGACGAGATCGAGAAGGCGCACCCGGACGTGTTCAACATCCTGCTGCAGGTGCTGGACGACGGGCGGCTGACCGACTCGCAGGGGCGCACGGTGGACTTCCGCAACGCGGTGGTGATCATGACGTCCAACGTCGGCAGCCAGATGATCCTGGAGCGCGCGGGCGCGGCGGACTGGGCGGAGATCGAGGCGCGCGTGACGGACGAGCTGCGCCGCTCGTTCCGGCCGGAGTTCCTGAACCGGGTGGACGACATCATCGTATTCCGCCCGCTCGGCCGGGAGCAGCTGGAGCGCATCGTGGGGCTGCAGCTGCGTCGCGTGGAGCAGCTGCTCGCCGAGCGCGACATCCAGCTGGAGCTGACGCCGGCTGCGCTGGCGCTGGTCGCGGAGGAGGGCTACGACCCGGCGTTCGGCGCGCGGCCGCTCAAGCGCGCGATCCAGCGACTGGTGCAGAACCCGCTGGCGCTGCGCATCCTGGAGAACGAGTTCCATGCAGGCGATCGCGTGATCGCGGATCGCGAGGGTGACGCGGCGGACCTGACGTTCCGGCGCGCCTGAGCGGCGGAGCCGCCTCGGCGTTCGCCGCGTGGTGCGCCGCGCACGCGACCCGTTTCTTGACACGCGCCCGCGCGGCCGGCCAAACTCGATCCGTCGCCGGTCGGCGACGTGACCACCCGCACACCGAGCTCCGATGCGACGACTGCACACCCGGCTCGCGCCCATGCTCGCGCTCGCCCTGCTCGCCTGTGGCGGGCCGGCCGAGGCACCGGCGCCGGGCCTGGCCCCGGCCCTTACCATCGAGCGGTTCCTCCAGGCGGCGAATGCCGTGTCGCAGATGCGTGCGCAGGGCAGCAACGCGCAGCGCATGGCGCAGGAGGTCGAGACGATGGCGCGCCTGTTCGGCACGGAGCAGGGCCCGATCATCGACCTGTACCCGCGCAGCGAGGTGGATCAGCGCATGCTGATCCTGGCCGACCTGCTGCGCCACACGGACTACCGGCTGGGCGCCGAGCGGGCCGTGCCGGGGCGCGGCGGCAACGCGATCGAGGTGCTGGTCGAAATGACCACGGCGGCACGGCCGCGACAGGTGCGCGTGCCATTCATCGTCGTACGCCGTGGCGACGTCTGGCTCATCGAGAGGATCGACCTGGAACCGATCACCACGTCCTAGCGGGTCGCGTCCTGGTCGGTCGGTCCGGCGGCCACGTGCTGGACCAGTTCGACCAGCGCGCCCTGCGCGGACCGGGGGTGGAGGAAGGCCACGAGGTGGCCGCCCGCACCCGGCCGCGGCTTGCGGTCGATCGGCTCGAAGCCCGCGTCGATCAGTTCGCGCAGCGCGCGCGCGGCATCGGGGACCCTGAAGGCGATGTGGTGCAGGCCGGGGCCACGGCGCGCGAGGAAGCGGCCGACCGCCGTCTCCGGACCGGTCGGCTCCAGCAGCTCTATGCTGGTCTCGCCGAGCCGGACGAAGGCGACGCGCACGCCCTGCGGCGCGACCGTCTCGGGCTCGGAACCGCGGCCGCCGCTCAGGAGTTCGTAGACCGGCAGCGCATCGTCCAGCGAATGCACGGCGATGGCAACGTGGTCGAGCGGGTACGGGCTGGTGTCGATCATCGGCTCCGTTTATCCTCCCGCGCCGCGTGGGCCGGGCGGGCATCGTGTTCGGTGCGGCAACGTAGGAACGTGCATGGGCGGCGGCCAGCCGAAGCGGGCTCGGCACGCGTCTGGCACGACCAACAGGGTTCGGGCAGGACCCGATCGGAACGCAGAGAGGTTACGAAATGGCTGAGAACGGCAACTTGGTAGAAGCGACCGACGCGAACTTCGGCGAGGTGGTCGAGGGCGCGAGCGGTCTGGCGCTGGTCGATTTCTGGGCGGCCTGGTGCGGCCCGTGCCGCATGGTGGCGCCCGTGATCGAGCAGCTGGCCGGCGAGTACGAGGGCAAACTCAGGGTCGCGAAGCTGGACGTGGACGCGAATCAGCGCACGGCCGCTCGCTTCAACATCCGCTCGATCCCGAGCATCCTGTTCTTCAAGGACGGGCAGCACGTGGATACGGTGGTCGGCGCGGTGCCGAAGCCGCACCTGGAGCGGAAGATCCAGGAGCACCTGGGATAGGCGCTACATGATCGAGTGGTTCCCGCACGAGCGGGCGCCGCTGCCGAGGACGCACCTGCGGTACGTCGACCTCGACGCGGTCCTGTCGGACGGCAAGGTCGAGCGGGAGTCCAAGGCCCCCGGCTTCGTCGTGCTCTTCTACGGCGAGGAAACGGATGTGCTCTTCATGGTCGGCGGTGAGCCGATCACGGCGGCACGGTTCTCGGCTGGCAGCCGCGGGATCGTGCCGCTCGCCGCTGTACGGCGCCGCGCACAGGCCGAGCGGGAATGGGCCGGCGCGGCGTTCTACCACGCACCCGAGCCGCAGCTGCGTGCGATGTACGCGTCGGCGGCGCGCGTGCCGGACCTGAGCGCGCGCGAGCTGGATGCGGACCGGTCGAGTGCGCTGTTCTCGCGCGCGCGCGAGCGCGCCTTCTCCGGCGTGGTCGAGCTGCTCGAGGAACGCAAGGCGCACTACCTGGTATTCGAGGGCGGTCTGCCGGTGCACGGCTTCTTCGCGGACCAGCGGCGCAGCGGCGACGTATCCAGCAAGATCACGCTGGCCAGCCGGCTGGACGTGCTGTTCCAGCCGCAGCGGCTGGAAGGCGTGACGCTGTTCACCTACCCGGCGGTGGACCGGCTGCCCGTCCAGGCCCCGGCCGGGCTGCTGCACGTGTACTCGCAGCTGGTCGCGGCCGCGGTGGATCGCACGGCGGAAGCGCTGGGCCGCGGCACGGCGATCCGCTGCTTCCAGACCGCGCTCGAGCGCGCGGCCGAGAAGCAGGGCGCGCTGGCCGACTACTCGTTGAGCGAGGATGGCAGGCTGACGGGCGATTCCACCGCCAGCGCCGCCGAACTGACGGACGCGATCGCCGCGCTGCTGTTCGATGCCCTTACCGCGGCGGACCGCGCGGGCGCGACCGATCCCGCCTCGCTGCTGGAGAGCGTCACGCACGCCGATCGGTTCGTGCTGCAGGCCCACTCGTTCTTCGACCGCTTCCCCTGGCCGCTCCGGTCGTGAGTGGCCGGCCGCGCCGGCTCGAGCCATGAGCCGGCTCCACGTGGTCAGTACCCCCATCGGCAATCTGGGCGACATGACGCTGCGCGCGCTGGACGTGCTGCGCGCTGCCGACCTGGTCCTGGCCGAGGACACGCGCCGAACGCGCGTGCTGCTGGACCATTTCGAGATCGGGGCGAAGGTCGTGGCGCTGCACGCGCACAACGAGGCGGCCCGCGCGAAGCGCGTGCTGGAGTGGCTGGACGAGGGGCTGGAGCTGGCGCTGGTCTCCGACGCGGGCACGCCGCTGCTGTCCGACCCTGGTGCGCGGCTGGTCGCGCGCGTGCTCGAGGGGGGCCACGAGGTGGTGCCGGTGCCGGGCGCGTCCGCGATCCTGGCCGCCCTGGTCGGCGCGGGCCTCGCCCCGGAACCGTTCACGTTCCTCGGCTTCCTGCCCCGCTCAGGAACGGCTCGCGACACGGCGCTGGAGCGGATCGCCACGCTGGACCACACTTCGGTGGTGTTCGAGTCGCCGAACCGGCTGGCGGCCACGCTGGCCGATCTGGCCGAGCGCTGCGGCGCGGAGCGTCGTGCCACGGTGGCCCGGGAGCTGACCAAGCTGCACGAGACGTTCGTGCGCGGAACCCTCGGCGAGCTGGCCGCCTACTACGAGGACGGCGCCGTACGCGGCGAGGTGGTCGTGGTGGTGGCGGGCGCGGAGCCGGCCGGGCCGGACGAGGACGCGGCGGTCGCCCTGGCGAGCGCGCTGCTGGAGCGCGGCGAGCGCCCGAGCGCCGTCGCACGCGAGATCGCCAAGCGGCTCGACATCTCGCGCAACGAGGCCTACGAGTTGGTGCAGCGACTGACGTCGGATCGAGGGGAATGAAGAGCTTCAAGGGCGCTGCGGCTGCGGCGCTGATCGCGTTCGCGGTGCCGGTCGCGGCCGGCCCGCTGGCTGCGCAGGGCATGGACCCGCGGCCGGGCATCGCGCGCCTGCAGTACGACGGCGGTGGCGACTGGTACGCCAATCCGTCGTCGCTGCCGAACCTGCTGAGCGCGGTCGCGGAGCGGACCGGCATGGCCGTGGACCCGCGGCCGGCCGAGGTGCGCCTGACAGACCCGGCGCTGGCCAGCCACCCGTACCTGTACGCCACCGGCCACGGCAACATGCGCCTGAGCGACGACGAGGTGAGCCGGCTGCGCGAGTACCTGCTGGCGGGCGGCTTCCTGCACGTGGACGACAACTACGGCCTGGACGAGAGCTTCCGCCGCGAGATCGCGCGCGTGTTCCCGGACAAGTCGCTGGTCGAGCTGCCGACCGACCACGAGCTGTACCGCATCGTCTACGAGTTCCCCGACGGCCTGCCCAAGATCCACGAGCATGACGGTGAGCCGGCGCGCGGCTACGCGCTGTTCCACGACGGCCGCATGATCCTCTACTACAGCCAGCAGACAGACCTGGGCGACGGCTGGGAGGACCCTGACGTGCACGACGACCCGCCGGAGGCGCGGGAGGCGGCGCTGCGCATGGGCGTCAACCTGTTCGTCTACGTGCTGACGCAGGCGGCCGGATGAGGCGCGTCGCGGGGTCGGCCGGGAACGAATCGCTGGGCGAGCGGATCGCCGCCGCGCGTGCGGGGCTGCGCCGCGCCGGCGGCGTGGCCGTGGGACTGGCCGTGCTGCTGGTCGCGCTCGGCGCGGCCGCGCTGGGCATGCTGATCGCCGCCATCGCGACCGGGGACGGGCCGACCGCCTGGCCGCTGCTCGTCGATCTGCTGGCGCTGGCCGGCGTCGCCGCGATCGCCTGGTGGCTGGGCGCGCGCTGGGTCCGCTCGCTGGACGAGAACGCGCTGGCCGGCTCCGCGGAGCGCGACCGGGCGCTGGCCGACGGCTCGATCAAGGGGCCGCTCGAGCTGGCGCGCTCGCGGGACGGCGGCTACTCGCCGGGTCTGGTCGCGCGCGCGGAGAGCGAGGCGCGCGCCGCGCTCGGGGCCGGTCCCGTCTCGCCGACCCTGGAGCGCGCGTACCGCGAGCGGCTGAAGCGGCTGGGCGCCAGCGCGGCCGTGCTCGCGGGGGCGCTGCTGGTCGCGGGCTTCGCCGCGCCGGACCTCGCCCGGGACGGCATCTCGCCGCTGCTGCGACCGGTGCACCACCTGAAGGGGCCCACGCTGCCGCGCGTCACGCTCAGCGTTGCGTCCCGTACCGCGGCGCGGGGCTCCATGGTCGACGTGCGCGTGCTCGCGCCGATGCGCCAGCGCGCGCGGATCGAGTGGCGCAGCGGCGCGGCGCCGGTGACCGGATCGGAGTTCGCGCTGCGCGACGGCGCCGCCCGCACCCGCGTGGGGCCACTGGACGCCGCGCTGCGCGTGTGGGCGGTCACGCCGGACGGCGCGATGAGCGACACGATCGTCGTGCTGCCGGAGGAGCCGCTGCTGCTGACCGCGCTGGAGATCGAGGCGCGCTACCCGGACTACCTGGGCCGCGAGGCCGAGCGGTTCCTGCAGCCGCTGCCGGCGCTGGTCGTGCCGGAGGGCACGGAGCTGCGCATCCGCGGCCGCGCGACGGCGCCGCTGCGCGCGGCGCGGCTGGTCGGTGGCGTGGCGCCGGACTCGATGCGGCGCGTGCAGCTGACGGTCGAGGACGACGGCTTCAGCGCCCGCTGGACGCCGACGCGCAGCGGCACGTGGAGCTGGCAGCTGGAGGACGCGGCGGGCCGACCGCTCGCCGGCGCGACCGCGCCGCTGGACCTGCTGGTCGTGGCCGACAGCGCGCCGCGCGTGCGGATCAGCTATCCCGGTACGGACACCGTGATGCCGGCCGACCTGCGGCTGCCGGTGATCGCGGATGCGGACGACGACCATGGGCTGCGCACGGCCGAGCTGGTCAGCTGGCGCGTGGCCGCCGGCGGCGTGGCGATGGACACCACGGTCGAGCGGCTGCCGGTGCCGGCTGGTGCGGACCGCGCGCTGCTGCGCACGATCATGGACCTGACGCCGCGGCGGCTGCTGCCGGGGGATACGCTGAAGTACTTCGTGCGCGCGAGCGACGGCGCGCCGCGGCGCAACGTCGGCGCGTCCCCGGTCTATGCCGTGGTCTTCCCGAGCATGGCGGCGCTGCGCGAGGAGGTCGGCGAGCGGACGCGCGAGCTGGTCGACCGCGCCGAGCGCATGGCCAGCGACGCGGAGTCGATCGCGCGCGAGGCGCGGGACGCCGAGCGCGAGATGCGGCGCCAGGACTCGAGCGGCCGCGCGGGCTCCCCCGAGCAGCAGCGCTCCAGCATGGAGTTCGGCCAGGCCGACCAGCTCGAGCGCATGATGGAGCAGGACGAGCAGCTCATGCGCGAGGCCGAGCGCATGCGCGAGGAGATCGACGCGCTGCAGCGCGCCATGGAGACGGCCGGGCTGCAGGATCCCGCGCTGCAGCGGCAGCTGGACGAGCTGCGCTCGCTGTACGAGCGGGCGCTGAGCGAGGAGCTGCGGCAGGAGATGGAGCAGCTGAACCGCGCGCTGGAGGATCTGGATCCCGAGCAGGTGCGCGCGGCGCTGGAGCGGCTGGCCGAGCGGCAGGAGGAGATGCGCGAGCAGCTGGAGCGCAGCCTCGAGCTGTTCCGGCGCGCCGCGGCCGAGCAGGAGATGACAGCGCTCGCGCAGGACTCGCGGGAGCTGGCCGGCCGGCAGGAGGCGGTGGCGGAGGCGCTGTCGGACTCCAGCAGCGCCGAGGCGGCGCTGGACGAGCAGCGCGCGCTGGAGCAGGAGGCCGCGGCGCTGGAGGCGCGGCTGGACTCGCTGGCGCAGCGGCTGGACGAGATGGGCGAGCAGACCGGCGCGGATGCCGCACAGCAGGCCGGGCAGCGCATGGAATCGGCGCAGCAGTCGATGTCGGCGGCGCAGCAGCAGGCGCAGGCGGGGCAGATGCCGCAGGCCGGACAGCAGGCGCAGCAGGCCGCGGGTCAGATGCAGCAGGCGGCGCAGCAGCTGGACCAGTCGCGTCAGCAGATGGCGCAGGGCTGGCGCCAGGAGGCGCAGCAGGCCGTGCAGCAGGCCACGCAGGACGTGCTGCAGCTGGCGCAGGAGCAGGAGCAGCTGCGACAGAGCATGGACGAGTCGTCCCGCTCGGGCACGGGCTCCAGCGGCAGCCAGCGCGAGGGCATGCGCGGCGATCAGGCGTCGCTGCAGCAGGGGCTGGAGGCGATGGGCCGCAACCTGTCCGAGGCTGGCCAGCGCTCGGCCATGGTCAGCCCCGAGGTCGGCGCGGCGCTGGGCCGCGCGATGCTGCGCATGGACGAGACGGAGCAGGCGCTGTCCGAGCAGGGCACGCCGCTGCCGACCGAACAGGCCGGTGAGGCCGTGGAGGCGCTGAACCGGCTGGCGATGGAGCTGGTCGCGAACGCGGATCGCATCGGCCAGTCCGAGAGCGGCACGGGCCTGGAGCAGGCGCTCGAGCAGCTGGCGCAGATGGCGCGCGAGCAGGGCGCGATCAACAGCCAGAGCGGCGCGCTGATGCCGCTGGCACTGTCGCAGCAGGGGCTGGCCAACCAGCTCCAGCAGCTGGGCCAGCGGCAGCAGGGAGTGGCCCAGGGGCTGGAGCAGATCCGCGACCAGGTCGGCGAGCGCGGCGACGTGCTGGGCCAGCTCGAGGCGCTGGCGCAGGAGGCCGAGGAACTCGCGCAGCAGATGCAGCAGGGGCGGATGCCGCCGGAGGCACGCGCGCGGCAGGAGCGGCTGTTCCATCGCCTGCTGGACGCGGGCCGTACGCTCGAGCGCGACGAGCGCGAGGACGAGCGGCGCGCCGAACGGCCGTCGGAAGCCGACGTGTCGCGCGCGGAAGCGATCGACCCGTCGCTGCTGCGCGGGCCGCGCTACCGTCCGCCGGACGAGGAGCAGTTGCGGCGGCTTTCACCTGCCTACCGTCGCCTGATCCTGGAGTATTTCGACCGGCTGAACCGCACGGGCACGGATGCGCCGGGCGGCCAGGGTGAGGCGACACCGTGAGGCGGCGCGGCACGATCGCGTGGCACGCCGCGTCGCTCGTGACGCTGACGCTGCTCGGCGCGATGCTGACGCTGCTCGGCGCGACGCTGGTCGGCCCGACGCCCGCAGCGGCGCAGACGATCAGCACGCCCTCCGACATGCAGACGCTGCAGCAGGCGCAGCAGGCGGAGGCCGAGGGCGACCTGCTGCGCGCGGAGACGCTGCTGCGCGAGCTGCTCGGCGAGAACCCGTCGTCGCTGAGCGCGGTGCTGGCGATGGAGCGGCTGCTGCGCATGCAGGGCCGCCAGGAGGAACTGCTGCCGCTGCTCGGCGCGCTGCTCGAGCGCGACGCCAACTCGCCGATCGGGCATCAGCTGACGCTGCGCACGCTGTCGGCCCTGGACCGTCCCGAAGAGCTGGCCCGCGCCGAGGAGCGCTGGATCCGCGCGACGCCGGACGTCGAGACGCCCTACCGCGAGGCCGCACGCGTCTGGCTGGAGCGCGAGCAGCACGACCGGGCGATCGACGTGCTGGAGCGCGGACGCCGCCGCCTGGGGGAGGACGCGCTGGCGTTCGAGCTGGGCGGCGCGCACGCGGCGGCCGGCGACGCCGAGCGCGCGGCCGACGAGTGGCAGCGCGCGATCGGCACGGACGCCAACCGCTTCGGGCTCGTGCAGCGGCGGCTGAACATGCTGCCGGACGGTGGAGCCACCGTCACACCCCGGCTGATCGTGGCGCTGAAGTCGCCGCCCACCACCAGCACGCGCGTGCGCTCGGCGCTGGCGCTGGCCATCGGGGCGGGGCTGGAGACCGAGGCGCTGGAACTGGCGCAGGCGCTGGAGGCCCGGCTGCCCATGATCGAGCGGCGACCGTTCCTGCTGGAAACGGCCAGGCAGGCGGACGCGGCGCGCGAGCAGCGGCTGGCCTACTGGGCCTACGGCCGCCTGGTCGCACTGCCGGGCGCCGATGACGACGAGTCGGTGGCGCTGCGTCGGCGGCTGGCGGAGCTGGCCGTGGCCGTGGGTGACAGCGCGCAGGCGCGCCGCGCCTACCAGCAGCTCGCGGACGAAGCGGATCCCGGGTCGGAGGCGCGGCGCGCCGCCGAAGCCGCGGCGATCGAACTAGGGCTGCGCGAGGACGATCTCGACCGCGCGCGCCGCCGGCTGGCCACGTTCCGCTCGCAGTACCCGGACGCGCCAGAGACCGACCGGCTGGTCGGCGCGGTCGCGGGCGCGCTGCTGGACGCCGCCCGCGGCGAGGACGCGCGGGCGCTGGTGGAGGGCGTGCGCGGGCCCCGCTCCAGCCTGGTGCGCGCGCGGCTGGCGCTCGCCGCCGGCGAGCCGGCCGAGGCGCGCGCTGCGCTGCTGACCGCCGCGCAGGCGCTCGGCGGTACGGAGGCGACCGAGACCATTGCGCTGGCCACGCTGCTCGGCCGCGTCTCCCCGGCAGGTGCTCGCCGGATCGCCGAGGCAGACGGGGCGCTCGCGACGGGCGAGATCGAGCGCGCGCTGGACGTGCTGGTCACGCCCTCCATGGAGTTGCGCCCGGACGAACGCGCCGCGCTGCTCGAGCACGCCGTTCGCATCGCCGAGCGCGAGGCGTTGCCCGTCCGGGCCGAGTCGATCCGCCGCGTGATCGTGGACGAGCACCCGCGCGCGCAGGAGGCCGCTGGCGCGCTGCTCGGCCTGGCGCGCGCGCTGGCCGAGCGGCCCGGCGAGGCGGTCGAGGCACGCTCGCTGCTGGAACGTCTGATCCTGGAGCATCCGCGCAGCGCGCTGGTACCACAGGCGCGGCGGCTGCTCGCCGAGCTGAACCAGAGCATTCCCCGATCGTAGGAGCGGCCATGCAGATCCGGCTGCCACGCCTCGCCATCCTCCTCGCCGCGCTGTGCGCCTTCGCGCCCTTGCCGGCCAGTGCGCAGTACCTGCTCGTGCCGATGGACCGCGAGCAGACCAACCACCTCAAGGCGTATGGTCTGACCTACTGGGTGCTGCTGCAGGAGCAGCAGGCGGAATGGCTGCTGAACTACCGGTTCGGCTCGTTCCTGCTGCCGGACCTGGAAGGCGTGCGGCGCGAGGCCGCGCTGCGCGGCGTCGCGTACGAGACGCTGGATCCCGGCGCCGTCGCGCGCATCCGCGCGACCATCGCCGACGCCAACATGGAGAGCGTGATCCTGGAGAAGGCGCCGCAGGTGGCGATCTACACGCCGCCCAACGTGTCGCCCTGGGACGACGCGGTCACGCTCGCGCTGACGTATGCCGAGGTGCCCTACGAGCAGGTGTGGGACGCGGACGTGCTGCAGGGCCGCCTCGGCGAGTACGACTGGCTGCACCTGCACCATGAGGACTTCACCGGCCAGTACTCCAAGTTCTACATCAACTACGCCGGCGCGCCCTGGCTGCGCGAAGAGGTGCGCCGCAACGAGACCGTCGCTGCCGAGTTCGGCTTCGGCAATACGCCCGAGCTGAAGAAGGCCGTGGCGCGGGAGATCCGCCGCTACGTGGCCGAGGGCGGATTCCTGTTCGCCATGTGCACCGCGACCGAGACGCTGGACCTGGCGCTCGCCGCACAGGGCGTCGACATCGCCGCGCCGTTCAGCGATGGCACCGCCGTCGATGCCGACGCGAGCAGCCGCATGGACTGGAACGGCGCGATGGCGTTCATGGGCGCCGAGATCGAGAGCAACCCGACCATCAGCGCGTTCAGCGACATCGACGGCCACCAGGTCAACACGCCGTGGCGCGAGGAGCTGGGCGCGTTCACCCTGTTCGACTTCAGCGCCAAGTTCGATCCCGTGCCCTCCATGCTGGTGCAGAACCACGAGACCGTGCTGGCCGACTACTACGGCCTGACCACTTCGTTCCGGCGCGAGCGGCTCAAGCCCGGCGTGATCGTGCTGGCCGAGGAGCGCGGCACGCCGTGGGTCAAGTACATCCACGGCACGTTCGGGGAAGGCACCTGGACGTTCCTCGCCGGCCACGACCCCGAGGACCCGCAGCACCAGGTCGGCGACGAGCCGACGGATCTCGACGCGCATCCGCACTCGCCCGGTTACCGCCTGATCCTCAACAACGTGCTGTTCCCGGCGGCGCGCAAGAAGACGCTGAAGACCTGAACGCGGGCTTGAGCTTGGGGCTTGGGGCTTGGGGCTTGGGGCTTGGGGCTCGGGGCTCGGGGCTTCGGACTTGGGGCTTGGGGCTTGGGGCTTGGGGCTTGGGGCCTCGGGCTTCGGCTGACTGCTTCTGGCTGACGGCCGTCGCCCCGGGTTCGGGCGGCTGGCGTCTGGCGGGGCGGGCAGGGTAGACTGCCCGCCATGACAGAACTGGCCAGTCGTTTCGATAGCTTTCCGCCGTATCCCCTCGCCGACGTGCCGGGCATCAAGCGCGAGCTGCGCGCGAAGGGGGTCGACGTGATCGACCTGGGCGCGGGCGATGCGGACCTCGCGCCGCCGCCGCGCGTGATCGAGGCGCTGCGCGATGCCGCCGGCCGGCCCGAGATGAGCCGCTACGCATTCCAGCTCGGGCTGCCGGAGTTCCGCGAGGCGATCGCCGCGTGGATGGAGCGGCGCTTCGGTACGCGCGTCGATCCCTACGGCGAGGTGCTGCCGCTGATCGGCTCCAAGGAAGGCATCGCGCACCTGGCGCTGGCCTACGTCGGTGCGGGCGACAGGACGATCGCGCCGGATCCGGGCTATGCCCCGTACGTCGGCGGCACGCTGCTGGCCGGCGGCACGCCGTACACGGTGCCGCTGCGTCCCGAGAACGACTTCCTGGTGCCGCTGGACGAGCTGCCTTCCGACGTGGTCGCGCGCGCCAAGATCCTGTACCTGAACTACCCGAACAATCCGACCGCCGCGGTCGCGCCGGTCGAATACCTGGAGCGGGTCGTCGCGTTCTGTCATCGGCACGACATCGTGCTGGCGTACGACAACGCGTACAGCGAACTGGCGTTCGAGGATTACCGGCCGCCGTCGATCCTGGAACTGGACGGCGCGCGCGAGGTCGCGGTCGAGTTCCACTCGCTGTCGAAGACGTACAACATGACCGGCTGGCGCATCGGCTGGGCGGCCGGCAACGCCAGCGCGATCGCGGCGTTGCAGCGGGTCAAGTCGTTCGTCGATACCGGTATCTTCCTGGGCGTGCAGGCCGCAGGGAAGGCTGCGCTGGAGAGCTGGGACGACTGGGTGCCCGGCAACATCGAGCGTTTCCGGGTGCGGCGCGATGCGCTGGTGGACGCGCTGCGGGCTGGCGGCTTCGAGGTCGAGTCGCCGCGCGCGACGATGTACCTGTGGATGCGCTCGCCCGGTGACGACGACGCGTTCGCGCGGCGAGCGCTGCTGGAGGAGGGCGTGGTCGTGATGCCGGGCTCCGCGCTCGGCGATGGCGGCGCCGGCTTTCTGCGCCTCGCCCTGACGCAGGGTCCGGAGCGGCTGGCCGAAGCGGCAACGCGGCTGGGCCGGCTGCGCTGAACCGGCGCGGCCGGAACCGCTCGGCGGGCGGAGTTTAGTACGGTCGATGAACCCCACCGCCTCGCCGCCCACCCGCAGAACCGAATCGCCGCCGCCCGGCACAGCGGAGGCGAAGGGCCGTGCGTCGTCGCGCGACGATGAGGTGGGGAACGGAGCGGACGGAACGCGGGAAAGGCCCGGCGCCGGCACGTTGGAGAGCCGGGGACGCGGATCGCTCGGGCGTCGCGACCGCGACCGTCGCATCCTGCCCATCGCGCTGTTCGCGTCCGCGCTGCTGCACGTCATCGCGATCGTCGTGATCCGAGCGGGCGGCGATGATGATCCGGGGGGACTGCCCGCACTCGCGCGGCGGCCGGCCGCACTTCCCGCCGGCCTGGAAGTGGTGCCGATCCGGCCGGTTCCCGACGCGGTCGCGCCGCAGCCCGCAGCGCCGGAGCCGACACCGACGGGCGCCCAGCCGCGCCGCACGACGCGGACGCAGCCGTCTCCGCCGCAGACGCCGCAGCCGGACGCGGACGAGCGCGCGTTCTCGGCGGCCGTGGAAGCGCTGCGCCCGCGCTACTACGACCCGCGCCTGTTCGGCACCGACGCCGCCGATCTGCGCACCGCCGAGGAGCGCGCCGCGCTGCGTGCCTACGCGCGGCTGCGCCAGTGGAACGACTCGACGGCGATGGAAGCCGAGCGCGCACGCCGGGCCACCGACTGGACCTACACGGACGCGCAGGGCCGCCGCTGGGGCTTCTCCCCAGGGAAGATCCACCTCGGCAACCTGGAGCTGCCGCTCCCCGTCGCGTTCTCGCCGCCGCCCGGCCAGCGCGACCTGATCCGCTCCCGCGTGCTGGAATGGGAAGCGATCCAGGCCCAGGCCGCCCGCGCCGAGATCGACGAGGAGTTCAACGAACGCGTGCGCGCGATCCGTGAGCGCATGGACGCGGAGCGGGAGTAGCGGCTCGCTTTCGCTCGCGGGGAGGCTCGCTTTCGCTCGCGGGGAGGCTCGCTTTCGCTCGCGGGGAGGCTCGCTTTCGCTCGCGGGGAGGCTCGCTACGCTCGCGGGGAGGCTCGCTCACGCTCGCGGGGAGGCGGCTGCGCCGCGGGAACGTATCGCGGAGACGGCAGTTCCCCCTATCCCCCATCCCCCATCCCCCATCCCCCAGGTTCGTGCCGCCCCAAACCACCTAAGTCCTTGCCAGCAGGTGGTATAGCGCTTGCACTACCTCACCGCGAATTCACCGTTTCGAGAGAGGACGCAATGATGCTGAGGTCCCGGGGAAGCGATTCCGTATGGTCGGCGGTCATCGGAACGACGGTAGGGGTCGCGGCGACGGCGGCGACGCTCTGGTGGGTGCGCGGACGGCGGCGTGACGGCCGCTGGACGCCCGAACTGGAGCGGACGGACCTGGAGCGCGCGGTGCGCGGCGCGCTGCGCACGGACGAGGAGCTGGGCCGTCGCGGCGTGATGGTGACGGAGCTGGGTCCGGGCGTGGTCGAGATGGCGGGCGTGGTCCGGACGGAGGACGAATCGCATCGCGCCGTCGAGCTGGCCAACCGTGTGCCCGGCGTTCATACGGTGGTGAATCGCTTGACCCCCCGCGACCTGGAGACGCATCTCGCTGAAACGCGCGAGCGGTTCCGCCGTGGCGACGCCGACCTGGTGGAGACGCGCTGGACCGGGCTGGGTGTGGGCATGGGTCGCCGCCGGCAGTCGCCGGACACGGACCCGGCGCGCCGTGACGATCACGCCAAGCTGCTCGAGCGGGAGCTGCGCGCGAACCGCGTGGTGGAGGAGGAGCTGAACGGCGAGGACCGTCGTTCGGCGGACTGGTCGGTACCGCAGCCGCGGGAAGACGTTTACGAGGAGCGGTCGGGCGGCGCGCCCAACTGACCTCCACGCAGCCGCGACGCAGGAGAACGCCCGCCCGTATGGCGGGCGTTTTCCGTTCCGGCCGCTTGGCGTGCGGTTGACGCAGTGGCTAACCTACCGGCTTCGATCCGGACGACCATGCGAGCAACACCAGGATGACCGAGCCGCTATCGAGTCGCTACGACCCGAGCAGCATCGAACGCCGGCTGTACGAGAAGTGGGAAGAGGCCGGCTATTTCCACGCGGAGACGGCGCCCGTTCTGTCGGGCGAGCGGGATCCGTACGTGATCGTGATCCCGCCGCCGAACGTGACGGCCGTGCTGCACATGGGGCACGGGCTGAACAACACGATCCAGGACGTGCTGATCCGCTGGCAGCGCATGCGCGGCCGCGAGGCGTGCTGGGTGCCGGGCACCGACCACGCGGGCATCGCCACGCAGAACGTGGTCGAGCGCCAGCTCGCGGCGGAGGGCAAGTCGCGTGACGACCTGGGGCGCGACGCCTTCGTCGAGCGCGTCTGGTCGTGGGTGGACCATACGGGCGGCACCATCCTCGAGCAGCTGCGCGCGATCGGCAGCTCGTGCGACTGGCAGCGCACCCGCTTCACGCTGGAGCCCGAGCTCAGCCGCGCGGTGCGCGAGGTCTTCGTGCGCCTGTACGAGAAGGGGCTGATCTACCGCGGCAATTACATCATCAACTGGTGTCCGCGCTGTCTGACGGCGCTGTCCAACGAGGAGGCGGAGCCGGAGGAGACGCAGGGGAAGCTCTACCACCTGCGCTATCCGGTGGCGCCTTCGGCGCCAGGCGGAGGCGGAGGCACAGGCACAGGCACAGGCACAGGCACAGGCACAGGCACAGGCACAGGCACAGGCACAGGCACAGGCACAGGCACAGGCACAGGCGAAAGGGAAGGCGAAAGGGAAGGCGAAGGCGTTTCGGGTACGGGCCTGCCGACACTGGAAGATGGTCGGCCGTACCTCGTGGTCTCCACGACGCGGCCGGAGACGATGCTGGGGGACACGGCCGTCGCCGTGCATCCGACGGACGGTCGCTACGCGGAACTGGTCGGCACGCACGTGGAGCTGCCGCTGACCGGCCGCACGATCCCGATCATCGGCGACGAGTACGCGGATCCCGAGTTCGGCTCGGGCGCGGTCAAGGTCACGCCGGCGCACGATCCGAACGACTTCGAGATCGGGCGTCGTCACGACCTGGAGCAGCTCACGGTCATGACGGCCGACGGCCACATGAACGACGAGGTGCCCGAGGCGTTCCGCGGGCTGGACCGTTTCGAGGCGCGCAAGCGCGTGATCGCGGCGTTCGAGGAGGCGGGGCTGCTCGAGCGGATCGAGGACTACACGCACTCGGTGCCGCACTGCTATCGCTGCGGCACGGTGGTGGAGCCGCGTCTGTCCGAGCAGTGGTTCGTGAAGATGGAGCCGCTGGCGCGGCCGGCGCTCGAGGCGTCCAGGAGCGGACGCGTCACGTTCACGCCGGACCGCTGGCGCAAGGTCTACGAGCACTGGCTGGAGAACATCCGCGACTGGTGCATCTCGCGGCAGCTCTGGTGGGGTCACAGGATCCCGGTCTGGTACTGCCAGGCCGACGACTGCGGCGAGACGATCGTCGCGCGCGAGGATCCGTCGTCCTGCCCAAAGTGCGGGGGCAGCGCGCTGGAGCAGGACCCGGACGTGCTCGACACCTGGTTCTCGTCGTGGCTCTGGCCCTTCTCGACGCTGGGCTGGCCGGACGAGACCGACGACCTGAAGGCGTTCTACCCGACGCACACGCTGAGCACCGCGCCCGAGATCCTGTTCTTCTGGGTCGCGCGCATGATCATGGCCGGCTACGAGTTCATGGGCGACGCGCCGTTCAGCGAGGTGTACCTGCACAGCACGGTGCGGGACCATCTGGGCCGCAAGATGTCCAAGTCGCTGGGCAACGGCATCGACCCGATGGAGGTGGTTGAGCAGTTCGGCGCGGACGCGCTGCGCTTCACCATCCTGTCCGGCGCGGGCGTGGGCACGGACGTGCTCATGAACCCGCACGATCTGGAGGAGACCTTCGCGCCCGGTCGCAACTTCGCGAACAAGCTGTGGAACGCGGGGCGTTTCGCGCTGATGAACGTCGGCGAGGGGCCGGTCCGGCGCGTCGAGGACGTGGAAGCGGATCTGGAGCTGCCCGATCGCTGGATCCTGTCGCGGCTGTCGCACACGACCGCCGAGGTGGACCGTCACCTGAAGACGTTCCGCTTCCACGACGTGGCGGAAACGCTGCGCGGCTTCTTCTGGGGCGAGGTTGCCGACTGGTACCTGGAGCTGATCAAACCGCGGCTGTACGGCGAGTCCAGCGAGGCGAGCGCCGCCGCCGCGCGCGCGACGCTGGTGGCCGTGCTGGACGGCGTGCTGCGCCTACTGCATCCGCTGGTGCCGTTCGTGACCGAAGAGCTGTGGCAGCGGCTGCCCGCGCCGGAGGGAGTCGATCGTGAGGACTCGCTCGTGATCGCGAGGTGGCCGGAGCCGAGCGAGCGCTGGCGCGACCCGCAGAGTGAGCAGGCCATGGCCGCGCTCATCGAGCTGGTGTCGACGATTCGTACGCTGCGCTCGGAGTACAATGTGCCTGCCGATGCCGAGGTGGAGGCGCGCGTCACCGGCGCGACCGCGCCGCTGGGCGAGGCGTGGAACACGCAGTTCGGCGCGATCCGCCGGCTGACGCGTGTGGCCGAGTCGTCGTCGCTGGCGACGGGTGCGGCGCAGGAAGGTGGCGGCGCCGGCGCGCACGCGGCGCTGCGCTCGGGCGCCGACCTGTTCATCCCGCTGGAGGGCATCATCGACCTGGAGCGGGAGCGCGAGCGGCTGCGCGAGGAGATGCAGCGGCTGGACGGTCAGATCCGCGCGACCGCCAGGAAGCTGGAGAACCGGCAGTTCGTCGAGAAGGCGCCGGCCGAGGTGGTCGATCGCGAGCGGGAGAAGGAAGCCAACTTCCGAGACCAGCGCGACCGGCTGTCGGGCAAGCTGGCGTCGCTGGGCTGACGTGGCGCGCCACTCGTCCGGGACTGCGCTGAGGCTGGCGGCGGCGCTGCTGCTCGCGGGCGCCGGCTGCGCACGGCCGATGTCGCCGCCTGGCGGCGAGGCGGATCGCGTGCCGCCCGTGGTGCTGGCCGTCGCGCCGGCGGAGGGCAGCACCATCACGGCGACGAGCGAGCCGCTGGTCATCCGGTTCGACGAGCGGATCAGCGAGCAGAACCTGCGCGATGCCGTCGTCGTCTCGCCCGTGACGGGTGCGGTCACCGTCGACAAGGGGCGCCGCGAGCTGGAGGTGCGGCTGGCCGGCGGCTGGCAGGCGGGCCACGTCTACCGCGTCACCGTGCGGCCCGTGGTGCGCGACCTCTTCGGCAATACCATACCGCGGCCGCTCAGCTTTGCCTTCTCGACCGGCGCGCCCTTTCCCGAGTCGGCGGTGGGCGGCGTGGTCTACGACCGCATCACCGGCCAGCCCGCGGCGGACGCGCGCGTGGAGGCGTGGCCGCCGGCTGGCGGGCCGTACCACCTGGCGCTGGCAGGGGAGGGGGGCTCGTTCGCGCTGCCGCTGCTGCCGCCCGGCGAGTACGTGCTGCGCGCCTACGTCGACGCCAACCGCGACCGCGCGCTGCAGGAGTTCGAGGCGTCGGACAGCGTGCGGCTGACGCTGGGCGCGACCGACACCATCATCGAGCCGCTGGCGCTGCTGCGGCCGGACTCGACCGCGGCGCGCGTCACGCGGGCGGAGGTGGTCGACTCGCAGGCCGTGGCCGTCGAGTTCGATGACTACATGGACGCGGCAGAGCCGCAGCAGCTGACACGCGTGCAGCTGTGGCGGCTGCCGGACAGCACCGCAGTTCCGCTGGCGGGTGTGCTCTATCCGGCGGTCTACGATTCGATCCGCGTCGCCATCGCCGACAGCATTGCCGCGCTCGATTCGCTGGCCGCGGAAACGCTCGCAATCGATTCGCTGGCCGGCGACCCCGCTGCGCGTACGCCGGAGGCCGAGGCAGCGCGTGAGCTGCGCGAACGGCTGGGCGTGCGGGACAGCGTGCCACGGGCCGCCCGGCCGCCGGGCGCCGAACCGATCCGGCCCCGCGAAGGGGAAATCGCCGTGCGCACGCCCGAGCAGGTGGGGCGCGCGGCGCGCGACACCACGGCGGCCGTGGACACGCTGGAGGACGCGCTGCTCCGTCGCGTGCGCGGCGCGGAACTGCTGCCCGGGCAGGACGCGGTGCTGCCGACGCGGCGGCTCATCCTGCGCACGCGCGCTCCGCTGGAGCCCGGCGTAACCTACAGGGTGGCGGTCGAGGGCGTGCTCAACCTGTCCGGCCTGCCGGGCGGTGGCGGTACGACGACACTCGAGGCGCCGGTGCCGCCCGAGCCGGCACTGGAAGTCGCGCCGGAGGCGCCGGAGCCGGATGCCGGGGTCGCGCCGGCACCCGAACCGGAACCGGAATCCGGAGCCGCGGATCCGGCCGACGGGGAGTCGGGCGAAACGGGCGCGCCTTGAGCCGGCGCCGTGCCGTATTCCTGGACCGGGACGGTACGCTGATCGTCGAGCGGGAGTACCTCGCGGACCCCGCCGGCGTGACACTCCTGCCGGGCGCGGCGGCTGCACTGAAGCGTCTGGCCGATGCAGGCTTCGCGCTGGTGCTGGTCACCAACCAGTCCGGCATCGCGCGCGGGTTCTACGGCGAGCCGGAGTTCCGCGCGGTGCAGGCGCGGGTCGAGCAGGATCTGGCGGCGGAGGGCGTGACGCTGGATGGCGTCTACCTGTGTCCGCACCATCCGGATTTCAGCGGCCCCTGCGACTGTCGCAAGCCCGGCGACGCGCTGTTTCGGCGCGCGGCCGAGGAGCTGGGCCTGGACCTCGCCGGGAGTTGGTACGTGGGTGATCGGCTGCGTGACGTGGAGCCGGCGCGTCGTCTGGGCGGACAGGCGCTGCTGGTGCGCACGGGCTACGGCGCCGAAGAAGCCTCGACGGCCGCCGCGGAGGTTCCGGTCGTCGCCGATCTGGCCGAGGCTGCGGACCGGATCCTGCGCGAGCAGCGGGTGCGCGGGAACCGCGGCGGGTGAACGTCGGTTCGCGGGGTGCACCGACGGCCTTGACAGTCCGGCCCGCTCGGCCCATTCGTAGGCCCCGCAGCGGGCCGAAAGCGAAACCCGTGGGCCGGTTACGGGTAGACATCGACCGAGCGCCGCCCGTGCGGCGCGCACGCGCGAGCCGGCGAGGTGGCCGGCCGATCACCGAAGTACGGAGAGAGGAAGCGAAATGACCATCACGGTCACTCCCACGGCAGTGGACGAGGTTCGCAAGTTCATGGTGGAGCAGGGCTCCGCGGATTCGGCGGGCCTGCGCGTCGCCGTGCTGCCGGGCGGCTGTTCCGGCTTCCAGTACGGGCTGAACATCGAGGACGAGCATCAGAGTGATGACGAGATCTTCGACGTGAACGGCATCCGCCTCTTCGTGGACCCGTTCAGCTCGCAGTACCTGGACGGCGTCGAGATCGACTACGTGACGACCATGATGGGCTCGGGCTTCACGTTCAAGAACCCGAACGCGGCGGGCGGCTGCGGCTGCGGCAGCTCGTTCACGGTCTGAGCCGGGCGCCGCGGAACTGCGAGGGCCTGCGGTGCTGTGTGCGGCATCGCAGGCCTTTCGCTTGGGTCCCAGGAGACACGAGGAAGAATGATCGCCATCGGTGAACGGCTCGAGAGCCCGCTGCACTATGCGCAGCTGCCGCGCGAGGAGCTGATCGAGCGGGTGCGGGCGCGCAAGCGCGAGCTGAACGCGGTGATCCTGGGCCACAACTATCAGCGTGGCGAGATCCAGGACGTCAGCGACTACGTCGGTGATTCGCTGGGTCTGTCGCAGCAGGCGGCGGACACGCAGGCCGACGTCATCGTCTTCTGCGGCGTTCACTTCATGGCCGAGACGGCCAAGATCCTGTCGCCGCGGAAGACCGTGCTGATGCCCGACCTGCGCGCGGGCTGTCCGATGGCCGACTTCGTGACGCGGGATTCGCTGCTGCGGCTGAAGCGGCGCCACCCGGACGCGGCGGTGGTCGCGTATGTCAACTCGACGGCGGCGGTCAAGGCGGAGAGCGATCTCTGCTGCACCAGCTCCAACGCGGTCGCAATCGTGGAGACGCTGCCGGCGGAGCAGCCGATCCTGTTCGTGCCGGACCGCAACCTTGCGGCGTACGTGGCGGAGCGGACGGGCCGGCCGCTGCTGACGCCGGCCGAGGCGGAGGAGGGCGTGCCGCCGGGCGCGATCGTGGCGTGGGAAGGCTACTGCTACGTGCACGACGACCTGGTGCTGAAGGAGCTGGACGCGGCGCGGCAGCGGCACCCGGCCGCCAAGGTCGTGATCCATCCGGAGGCGCGGCCGGAGCTGCTGGAGCAGGCCGACTTCATCGTCTCGACGTCCGGCATGGCGGACCTGGCGGAGGCGCACGACGAGCTGATCATCGGCACCGAGCGCGGCCTGATCGACGCGCTGCAGCAGCGGTTCCCGCAGAAGACCATCGTGCCGCTCAGCCGCGCGGCGATCTGCGGCAACATGAAGCTGAACACGCTGTCGAAGCTGGCTTGGTGCCTGGAGCACGAGAAGCACGAGGTGGTGCTGGACGAGGACGTGCGCTCGCGGGCGGCGCGCTCGCTGGAGCGCATGCTGGAGATCTCGGGCGGCTGGCGCGCGCCGACGGACGAGGAGCGGGCGCTGGAGGAGGCGGGGCTGGGCGGCAGCGGCTGCGGCTGCGCGTGAGCGACACCGCATCGCCCCTGGAGATCCGCACGTTCACGTCGAGCGGCTTCGGCGAGAACGCGTATCTGGTCCGCTGCACCGCGACGGGCGAGCTGGCCGCGGTCGATCCGGGCAGCCAGGTGGACGAGCTGATCGCCGCGCTGGACCAGAGCGGCGACCGCCTGGGCGCGATCCTGCTGACGCACGCGCACCTGGACCACATCGAGGGCGTGGCGGCGCTGAAGCGGCACACCGATGCGCCGGTCTGGCTGCACCCGTCGGATCGGCCGCTGTACGACGGCGCGCCGAGGCAGGCGCAGATGTTCGGCATGCGCATGGACGCGCCGCCGCCGCCGGATCGGGAGTGGCGGCCGCCCGAGACATGGAAGCTGGGCGACTGCGCGTTCGAAGTGCGCCACGTGCCCGGCCACGCGCCCGGCCACGTGCTGCTCTACTCGGCCGCGGCGGGTGTGGCGTTCGTGGGCGACGTGGTGTTCCGGGGCTCGATCGGGCGGACGGACCTGCCGGGCGGCGACTACCGCGAGCTGATGACGTCGATCCGCGAGCAGGTGCTCAGCCTGCCGGACGATACCGTGCTGCACCCCGGACACGGCCCGGCGACCACGGTGGAGCAGGAGCGAGTGGGCAATCCCTTCCTCGCGCCGCTGTTCGGCGGACGCTTCGCCTGACGACGTGACGGAGCCGGTCCGCATCGCGGTGCTCGCGTCCGGCGGCGGCACCAACCTGCAGGCCCTGCTCGACGCATTCGACGCGCGCGACCCGGCCGTCGCCCGCGTGGTGCTGGTGGTGAGCGACCGCGAGGGCGCGGGTGCGCTGGAGCGCGCGCGCCGCGCCGGCGTCGAGGCGCGAGTGGTGACCGTCGCGGGGCGATCCGCGGAGGATGCCGCAGGTGAACTGCTGGCTGCGCTGGGGTCGGCACGGGTCGAGATGGTCGCACTGGCCGGGTACCTGCGCCTGGTGCCGCCCGAGGTCGTGGCGCGCTTCCGCGGCCGCATCGTGAACATCCACCCCGCACTGCTGCCCGCGTTCGGCGGTGCCGGCTTCTACGGCATGCGCGTCCACCGCGCGGTGCTGGAGGCCGGCTGCACCGTCAGTGGCGCGACCGTGCACCTGGTCGACGAGGAGTACGATCGCGGCCGCATCCTGGCGCAGTGGCCGGTCCCCGTCCTGCCCGACGATACCCCCGAGCGGCTGGCCGCGCGCGTGCTGCGCTGCGAACACGTGCTGTTCCCGGCCGCGGTGGAGGCGCTGGCGCTGGCGCTGCGCGGGGAGGCGCACGCAGCGGGCGGCGCGGGAGGCGACCCGGCTGCGGTCGGCTCGGCCGCAGGCGAGCCGGCCGGTGCGGACCGCGCGACGGCCGAACGGGTCGATGCCGACGCCGTGGTATTCTCGGCGCGCGCGGGTGCCGCGCCCGACGCGGACGCGGTGCGCGCAGCGCTGCGCCTGCCCGATCGCTCATCGACCGCCTGATCACCTTTCCAGTACCAGACCCCGAACACGACACGATGCCCAGAGCACTGCTCAGCGTTTCCGACAAGGATGGCCTGCTCCCGTTCGCGCGCACGCTGGCCGAGCGAGGCTGGCAGCTGGTCTCGACCGGCGGCACCGCGCGCGTGCTCCGCGAGGCGGGGCTGGAGGTGATGGACGTGGCGGAGGTGACCGGCCACCCGGAGATGATGGACGGCCGGGTCAAGACGCTGCACCCGGCCGTACACGCCGGCATCCTCGCCCGTCGCGAACTGGCCGAGGACCGCGAGGCACTGGAGCGGCACGGCTACACGGGCATCGACCTGGTCGCGGTGAACCTGTACCCGTTCCGCGAGACGGTCGCCCGCGGCGTGGAGCTGGCCGAGGCCATCGAGCAGATCGACATCGGCGGGCCCAGCATGCTGCGCTCCGCGGCCAAGAACCACTGCCATGTGCTGGTGGTGGTCGATCCGGCGGACTACCCGCGGGTGCTCGAGTCGACCGGCCAGGGCCCGGCCGGCGCCGACGACGCGCTCCGTCTCGAGCTGGCGCGCAAGGTGTTCGCGCACACGTCCGCTTACGACGCGGCGATCGCCGCGTATCTGGCGGGGCAGGGGCAGGACGACAACCGGGGCCGGCAGAGCGTCGCGACCGCCGGCTTCGAATGGCCGGACCGGCTGGAGCTCCGCCTCTCGAAGGTGCAGGACCTGCGCTACGGAGAGAACCCGGACCAGCCCGCGGCGTTCTACGCGGCGGAAGGCGCGGCCGCCGGCACGCTGCCGCACATGCGCCAGCTGCAGGGCAAGGAGCTGTCCTTCAACAACCTGATGGACGTGGACGCGGCGGTGCTGGCCGTCTCGCCGTGGGCGGGGGAGGCGGAGCAGGGCAGGGTGGCGTGCGCGATCCTGAAGCACACCACGCCGTGCGGCCTGGCGCTGGGCGGGTCGGCGGAGGAGGCGTACCGTCGCGCGCTGAGCAGCGATCCGACCTCGGCGTTCGGCGGCATCGTGGCGCTGAACACCGCGGTGGACGGCGCGGCGGCGGAGGCGCTGGCCGAGCACTTCCTGGAGGTCATCGTCGCGCCGTCGTTCGACGAGGTGGCGCGCGAGCGGCTGGGCCGCAAGAAGAACCTGCGGCTGATCGAGCTGCCGATCGAGCGGGGCGCGGGCGAGCCGGACTACCGCAGCGTGCGCGGCGGTCTGCTCGCGCAGACGCGGCTGTCGATGGCGTTCCCGGAGGACGGCTGGAACGTGGTCAGCGAGCGGCGGCCGGACGAGGCACAGATGCGCGACCTGCGTTTCGCATGGCGCGTGGTCGCCTCGGTCAAGAGCAACGCGATCGTGCTGGCGCGTGACGCGCGCGTGCTCGGCATCGGCGCGGGACAGATGAGCCGCGTCGATGCGTCACGGCTGGCCGTGCTGAAGGCGGGCGATCAGGGCTTCGAGCTGCCGGGCGCGGTGCTGGCGTCGGACGCGTTCTTCCCGTTCCGGGACGGCGTGGACGCGGCGGCGGCGGCCGGTATCACGGCCATGATCCAGCCGGGCGGCTCGGTGCGGGACGAGGAGGTGATCGCGGCCGCGGACGAGCACGGCATCGCGATGGTGTTCACCGGCCGTCGCGTGTTCCGGCACTGAGCGCGGGCGGCACGTCCATCACGTGCAGATCCAGCTGCGGGAAGGCGATGGTGATGCCGGCGTCCTTCAGCGCGAACCAGATCCGCTCGTTCAGTTCGGACAGCAGCGCCGGCCCGGTCCACGGGTCCTCGACCCAGATGCGCACGGCGAAGTTGACCGATGAATCGCCGAAGTCGCGCATGACCACCGCGGGGGGCGTGGCGTGGCGGCCGGGAACGGACTCGGCCGCGGCCTCCAGCACCCGCATCACCTGGCGCATGTCCGAGGAGTACGACACGCCGACATTCGCGCTCACGCGGAAGAGCGGGTCGCGCAGCGTGTAGTTCTTGACCATCCCCTGTACCAGCTTGGAATTGGGGATGATCAGGTCCTCCTCGTCGCGGGTGCGGGCGACGGTCGAGCGGATGCCCATGTGCACCACGCGGACGACGGTGCCCTCGACCTCGAGCACGTCGCCAGGCTTGATGGCGCGCTCGCCGAGCAGCAGCAGGCCGGACACGAAGTTCTCGGCGATGTTCTGCATCGCGAAGCCGACCGCGATGGCGAAGATGGCGCCCGCCGCGAACAGCGTGGCCAGCTCGATACCGATGGTCTGCAGCGCGACGGCGAGGCCCAGCCCCATGACCACGTAGTGGACGATGCGCAGCACCAGCGCCGTGGTGCCGGGGTTGCCGACGGCGCGGCGCTCGAACAGGCGAGCCAGGCCGCGCTGTATGAACTTGGACAGGGCCCAGGCCAGCGCGAGCACCAGCGCCACCAGCAGCAGCGTGGCGGGCGTGATCCACTGTCCGCCGACGCGAAACAGCTGGTAGTCCAGCCCGGCGCGGACGGCGAGGAGGATTTCCTGGAAGGTCATTCGCTGAGCAGGGGCGGCTGGGCGTCGACGGCAGTATCGTGGAACCGCGGGGACGGCCGCCAACTTCGTTGGGAGGTATTTCGGACGCAATGCGGAGGGTGGGGATGAGCCGAGGCATCTCGACGGCGCTGGTGCTGCTCTGGACGGCCGCCGGCTGTGCGGAACCGTCCGGCGGCGGCGCAGCGACGGTGGCCAGCGAAGGGGCGGGCACGGAGCAGCCGGCGCCGCCGGCGGAGGCCGTACTGACGGCGCTGGGTCGCATGGAGACACGCGAGTTCTGGCCCGGCTTCCGGCCGGACACGATCCCGCTCGCGCTGTACGACGGCGACCGGACCTGGCTGGCCGGCTACGGCACCGCGGCGCCGGACGGCTTCGCGCCGGCCGAAGGCGGGCTGCTCGTCCACGAGGGGCGGCATCCGGCGGTACGCGGCAACATGCCCACGCGTATGGGTGACCGGGCCGTGGCGGTCGTGCTGCTGCCCATCCTGGCGGGCAGCGGTGCGCGCCAGGCGGCGGCGGTGGCGGTACACGAGAAGTTCCACGTCCATCAGAACGTGCTGCACCCCGACTGGGGCGCGAACGAGCTGGCGCGCTTCGCCTATCCCGTCGCGGATCCGCAGGGCGCTTTCCTGCGGCGGTTGGAGACGCGCGCACTGGCCAATGCGGCGTCCGCCGCGGATCCGTCCGCTGCGGCCTGCTGGCTCAGCACGGCCAGCGTGCTGCGCCAGCGTCGCTTTGCCGTGCTGCCCGCGGAGGCCGTGGAGTACGAGCGGGCGCTGGAGCGCACGGAGGGCTTGGCCGAGTACATCGAGCGCAAGGCCGAGGGCGGCGAGCGCGCTCCCGGCATCCTGGCCTCCGGCTTCGCGCCGGACGACGTGCGTGGGCGCGCCTACCGCACGGGCGATGCGCTGGCCAGGGCGCTGGACGTGGTCGCGCCCGGCTGGCAGGAGCGATTCGACCAGGCCGCCATGCCGGCACTGGACTCGCTGCTCGCCCATGAGATGCGCGGCAGCCGCGCCGGCAGCTGCGGCTTCTCGGCCGACGAGCGGCGCGACGTACACGAGGAGGTCAGCAACGCGCTGGGCGTGCTGGAGGCGCGCCGGTCGGCCGCGCTGCGCGATTTCGAGAGCGCGGACGGCTGGAGCGTGGTGCTGGTCGCCGGTGCGGAGCCGCTCTGGCCGCAGTCGTTCGATCCCATGAACGTCCAGATGCTGGGGGAGGGGCGGCTGCTGCACGGCCGCGCGCTGCGCATGGGCAATGCGGGCGGCAGCCTGGAGACCTGGGAGCGTCCCGCGCTCACGCTGGGCGAGCCCGCGTCCCCGCTGGGCCGTGGAGCGGTCGAGATGCGCGTTTCCGGGCTGGAGGCGCGGCCGACCCTGCGCCGCACGGCCGACGGCGGGCACGAGCTGTCCGCCGAGGGACTGACCGGCCGGTTCGGACCGGGCAGCCGCATCGAGGAGGGCGGTCAGAGGATCATCGTCCGGCTGCCATGAAGCTGACGTTCCTCGGCACGCGCGGCGAGATCGACGCCCGCACGCCGCGCCATTCGCAGCACACCTCGTTGCTGGTCGAGTACCGCCGCCGGCGCGTCATGATCGATGCGGGCGCGGACTGGCTGGGGCGGCTGGACGAGGTGCGGCCGCACGCCATCGTCCTGACGCATGCGCACCCGGACCACGCGTGGGGGCTGGAGCGAGGCGCGCCCTGCGACGTGTACGCGCCCGCCGCGACGCTGGCGTCGATCGCGGCGTATCCGATCCGCGCGCAGGAGGTGGAGCCCCGGCGCGCGGTGCGCGTGGAGGGCATCGACTTCGAGGCGTTCCCCGTGGAGCACTCGATCCGCGCGCCCGCCGTTGGCTACCGCGTGCGGGCCGGGCGCGTAAAGATCTGGTATTCGCCGGACGTGGTCCACATCCCCGACCGCGCGGACGCGCTGCGCGATGTGCGGCTGTACGTGGGCGACGGCGCGACCATCGAGCAGAGCTTCGTGCGGCGCCGCGGCGACGCGCTGGTGGGGCACGCGCCCGTGCGCACGCAGCTCACGTGGTGCGCGAAGGAGGGGGTGCCCGAGGCGATCATCACGCACTGCGGCGCGGAGATCGTCGAGGGCGACGAGGCGGAACTCGCGGCCCGCGTGCACATGCTCGGCGCGGCGCGGGGCGTCGTGGCGAGCATCGCGCACGACGGGCTGGAGCGGGTGCTGCGCTAGCGGCTCAGCGGCGTCGCCGCAGTTCCGCGATGAACCAGGCGAAGACCAGGGCGGAGCCGACACCCAGCACGGCGATGGCAGCCCAGGTCGCAATGGCCCAGCCGCTCATGGCCGTGCCTCCCGCGGTGGCGCGCCCAGCCAATGGCCAAGCAGGAACGCCAGCATCGAGACCGGAAGCGCGACCAGCACGGCGTACTCCTGCCAGAGGGCCAGCTCGCGCCCGAGCAGCCGCACGTTCCAGATCACGGTGCCCCATTCCTCGTCCGTGGCGCCGCCGGCGTTGACGGCGATGAAGAACAGCAGTGCGCTGCCGAGGCCGGCCAGGCTGGACGCCAGCCCCGCGGCCGGCCGCACGCGGCCGGGTAGCCAGAGCGCGACCAGCACGGGCACCAGCGCGGCGGAGATCAGCATGGTGCTCATGAAGATCCACGCCGAGACGATCGAGCGGAAGAACAGGGCCAGCGCGACCGACACGATTGCGGCGAGCAGCACCGCCCAGCGGGTGAGGCGCAGCATCGACCGGTCGTCAATGTCCGGCCGCCGCCACGGCCGGTACAGGTCGTAGGCGATGTTGCCGCCCGAGATGAGCAGGTACGAATCGATGGTGGACATCGCGGTGGCGACGACACCCGCGGCGAACAGGCCGGCCAGGCCCGCGGGCAGAGCTTCGATCACCAGCGTCAGCAGCGCGTAGCGCGGCTCGGTGTCCACGCCCGCCGCGGCCGCTGCGATGCCGAGCACGGTCACGATCCAGTCGAACGCGGCCCACAGCACCACGCCGATGCCGAGCGCCGCGAGCACGGCGCGGTAGCTGGTCGCGGCGAAGATGCGCTGGTAGAACGCCGGCTCGACGAACACGCTGAGCGCGGACAGACCGAATACGAAGAGCACCCAGCCGGGATAGCTGCCCATAGGCTGGAAGTAGGTCTCGGGCAGGGATGTCCGCATCGCGTCGATGCCGCCCTGCGCTTCCAGCACGATGGCCGCCGCGATGGCCAGCGTCACGCACATCAGCGTGAACTGCACTGTGTCGGTCAGCGCGTCGGCCACGAGCCCGCCCATCAGCGTGTACACGACGGAGACCGCGGCGCCCAGCACCACTCCCCATACGAAGGGCAGCCCGAACGCCACGTCCAGCAGCACGCCGAGCCCCATGATCGCCAGCAGCGGCAGCGAGTAGAGGAAGCTGGCCAACGCGATGACCGTCTGCGTGCCCCGGCCGTAGTGGTGCGCGGCCACGTCGGGCAGCGACAGGAAATCGTAGCGCTTCAGGCGGTGCGCCACGAAGACGGCGGCCAGGATGATGGCCAGGTAGTACGGTCGTACGTACCAGAACCAGGCGACCACGCCGTCGATGAACGCGACCTCGGAGCCACCCAGCAGCACGTCCAAGCCGTAGTAGGTCGAGACCAGCGTGCAGACCAGCAGCGGCGTGGTGAGCTGGCCGCCGGCCACGAACCAGTCGCGGAACGAGCCGATGCGGCGGGAAACGGCCCAGCCGAGAACCAGCACGCCGCCGACGTAGGCGAGCAGCACCGCGATGTCGAGTCCGGTCATGGGCGGGGATGCTGCCGGCGCGCATGCCCGCGGTCAAGCCGGGCGCGCACGCCGCGCGATCTCCTCGACCATGCCGGAGAAGATGAACCGGTGCGGCAGGTACAGCGCGTACCAGTAGGCCACGCCGGCCAGGCCGCGCGGCTCGAACAGCGCGGACACGCGCAGCCGCGTGCGGTCCCCATCGGCCGGCTGCGTTTCCATGCGCAGCCAGGCGCGGCCGGGCAGCCGCATCTCGGCGCGCAGCAGCAGCAGCCGGTCGGGCTCGAGCGCCTCCACGCGCCAGAAGTCGATCGCGTCGCCCACGCGCAGGTCCTCGGCGCTGCGGCGGCCGCGCTGGAGGCCGACGCCGCCCAGCGCGCGGTCGAGCAGCCCGCGCACCTCCCAGAGCGGCTGCGCGTAGAGCCAGCCCTCGGCGCCGCCGATGCGGCGGCACACGTCGAAGACACGGGGCGGTGGTGCGTCCACGATCCGCTCGCGCACCTCGCGGATCAGGCCCTCGGCCTGCTCGACCGTGACCGGCGGGCGGCTGCCGCGCCCCGACGAGTAGGCGCCGTGCCAGGCCGTCTCCGGCACGTCGGCGCGCGTCCGCTCCAGCGCGCGGCGCACGGCCTCCCGGTAGCCCATCGGCCGCACATCGAAGGTGTGCAGCGCGGCATCGTCGCGAACCAGCACCTCGTTGTCGAGCCCGGCGATGAGCGGGCGAGCAGTGCCGGCGGGCAGCGGCGTGACGAGTCCCACCCACAGCGAGGACAGGCGCGGCGTGAGCACCGGCACGTCGATGATGCGGCGCGTGAGGCCGCGCTCCTCGGCGTAGATGCGGAACATGTCGCGGTACGTGAGCACGTCGGCGCCGCCGATCTCGTAGACGCGCGGCTCCACGTGCGGCTCGATTGCCTCCACCAGGTACGACAGCACGTCGCGGATCGCGATCGGCTGCGTGCGCGTGCGCACCCAGCGCGGGCAGACCATGACCGGCACCCGCTCCGTCAGGTAGCGCACCAGCTCGAAGCTGAGGCTGCCCGAGCCGACGATGACGCCCGCGCGCAGCTCCGTTACCGGCACGCCCGATTCGCGCAGGCGGTCGCCCGTGGCGAGCCGGCTGCGCAGGTGCTCGGAGACGCGCTCGCCCTGCGGCTCGAGGCCGCCAAGGTAGACGATCCGGCGCACGCCGGCGGCCGCGGCGGCCCGGGCCACGTTGCGTGCCGCCTCCAGATCCCGCTCGGCGAAGGCGTCGGAGCCCGCGCCAAGCGAGTGGATCAGGTAGTAGACGAAGTCGACGCCGTGCAGCGCGGCCTCGAGCGTGTCCGGTTCGAGCGCGTCGGCGCGCACCAGCTCCACGCGGTCGCGCCAGGGGCGATCTCCGAGCCGCGCCGGGTCCCGTGCCATGCAGCGCACGCGCACGCCGGCCTCGAGCAGGCGCGGGACCAGCCGCCCACCGACGTAACCGGTGGCGCCCGTCACGAGCACGAGCGGCGCGGTCATCGGAAGCGGGCTGGCGTGTGCATGCGCCCCAGCGTCGCCCCAACTTGTGGCTCCGCGCAACCGGGGCGACCATGGCAAGCACCACCAGCGTGATCGACGAGAGCCGGCTGCGGCGGCTGAACGAGCGGCCGCCGCGGGACGGCGCCTACGTGCTGTACTGGATGCAGCAGAGCCAGCGCGCCGAGAGCAACCATGCGCTGGAGTACGCCGCGCAGCGCGCCAACGAACGCGGCCTGCCGCTGGTGGTCGGCTTCGGATTGACGGACGGCTATCCGGAAGCCAACGCCCGTCATTTCCGATTCATGCTGGAAGGTCTCGCGGAGACGGCCGACGCACTCCGACGGCGCGGCATGGGGTTCGTGCTGCGCCGCGGCGATCCGGCCGACGTCGCGCTGGAGCTGGCGGCGGACGCGGCCCTGGTGGTGTGCGATCGTGGCTACCTGCGCCACCAGCGGGCGTGGCGCCGCCGCGTGGCCGACCAGGCCGACTGCGAGGTGGCGCGCGTGGAGGCCGACGCTGTCGTGCCGGTGGACCAGGCCAGCGACAAGCGCGAGTACGCGGCGCGCACGATCCGGCCGAGGCTGCATCGCCTGCTCGACCGCCACCTGCTGGAGCTGCGCACCACGTCGCTCGACCGCGACGCCGCGCGCGCGACGCCGGACGGCGAGTCGCTGGCCGACGTGGCGGCGCTGCTCGACCGGCTGGACCTGGACCGCAGCGTTCCGCCGGTGCACCACCTGCACACCGGCGGGACGGCCGCGGCGCGCGCGAAGCTGGACCGCTTCCTGGACGGGCTCGAGGGCTACGACGAGCACCGCAACCAGCCGGAGACCGACGACGTGTCGGGGCTGGGCATGCATCTGCACTTCGGTCAGATCTCGCCGTTGTACGTGGCGCTGCGAGCCCGCGATGCGCATCCGGTGGGGGATCGTGACTCGTTCCTGGAAGAGCTGATCGTGCGCAGGGAGCTGGCCATGAACTACTGCCGCTTCGAAAAGGACTACGACCGGTACCGCGCGCTGCCGGAATGGGCGCGTGCCACGCTCGAGAAGCACCGCGACGACCCGCGCGAGCACGTGTACACCGAGCGGGAACTGGAGCACGCCGAGACGCACGATCCCTACTGGAACGCGGCCATGCGCGAGATGCGCTACACCGGCTACATGCACAACGCCATGCGCATGTACTGGGGGAAGAAGATCATCGAGTGGACCAACACGCCGCGGCACGCCTACCGCGTCGCACTGCGGCTCAACAACCGCTACTTCCTGGACGGTCGTGACCCGGCGTCGTTTGCCAACATCGGCTGGCTGTTCGGCCTGCACGACCGGCCCTGGGCGGAACGGGACATCTTCGGCACCGTCCGCTACATGTCGGCGCGGGGGCTGGAGCGGAAGAGCGACATCGACGCGTACGTGCGCAGGGTGGACGAGCGCGTGGAGCAGGCGCGGGCGGCCGGCGTGACTTTCGACTGACTCAGCGTGCCCGGGCGGGCGGGAACGCGATCGATATGGCGCTCGGGCGGCCATGGGATCCCGTCGATGTGACCCGGCGGTCGCCCCGACCGTCGCTTGGGTGGAGGCATCCCCATCCCGATCGGTAGACAGGAGGCGTATCCATGCTGAAGCACGGAACCATCGCGCTGGCAGCGACGCTGCTGCTCGCGGGCTGCGGCGAGGACGGACCGCAGGCCCCGGCCACGCAACTGACGGCGACGGAGGCGCAGGACGTGGCTGCGGCCGTTTCCGACGACGCGTATGCGGCGATCGACGCCGAGTTCGGTGCCGGCGCCTGGGCGACGAGCGGGCCCACCGCCGGGCCAGCCGGTGCGCCGCCGATCGAGGTGTCGCACAGCTTCGAGTACACGCGACCGTGCCGGCGTGGCACCGTGGCGGTGGCCGGCGTCTCGACCGGCATCATCGACCGCGACAACCTGCACGTCGTGATCGAGACCACCGCGACCACCACGCACGAAGACTGCCTGGTGCGGCCGCGGCGGCACCCTGTCGTGCTGGACGGCGCGCCGAACCTGGTCATGAACTCGCGCTTCGAGCGGCAGAACGCCATGCCGATCGGGCCGCAGACGGTGAGCCTGGCGGGCGCCGTCGACTGGAGCATCCCGGACACCGACCGCGCCGGCATGTGCGAGGTGCAGCTGGACGTGGTGTGGGAGCGCACGAGCGAGGGCGGGTACAAGACGGTGGACGGCACGGTGTGCGGCCGTGAGGTCCACAGCGAGACGACCTGGTCCTGGCAGATGCAGAGCTAGGGGTCGACCCGTCCGTCGGACGCGACGGCGCCCCGCGATAACCGCTTCGCGGCGGCGCCGAGCGCGTCGATGCCCTGTTGGATCTGTGCGTCCGACAGGTAGGGCGCGGGACCGAGTCGCAGCACGTCGTCGCGATAGTCCGAGTATACGCCGCGCTCGCGCAGCCAGCGGCTCAGCGCGCCGGCGAGCGGTGAGCGCAGGGCGAGGAAGCCGGCGATGCGCTCGAGAGGCGCGTCCCGCTGGCGGTCGATCACGGCGGGGTCCAGGTCCAGTGCGTCGAAGCGCTCGGCCAGTCGCCGGATCTGGTGCCGGCTGACTTCGCGCAGCAGCTCCGGGGTGAGCCGCATCGACTCGAAGAAATCGAACACCGCGGCGGCGCGGTACTGGCTGACCGGGTCGTACGTCGCGCCCGCGAAGCGGTCCGCGCCCCGGCCGTAGCGAACCGGCCCGAGCGCGCCAGCGCCGGCCGTCTCCGCCTCACCCACGCGACCGCCGTCAGCGTCGGTCACGGCAGAGAACTCGCTGAACCAGCCGGTGACCGCCGGCCGCAGCCGCCGCCCCGGCGGCACGCGCAGGAACGCGTTGCCCTCGCCCAGCTGCGCATACTTGTAGCCGCCGCCCGTGACGAACGCGTCCGCCAGCCCGAGCTCGCGGATCGAGAAAGGGACCACGTTCAGGTGGTGGTATGCGTCGACCACCAGCTCGGCGCCCACGCGCGCGCAGGCGGCCGCGACGCGGTCCAGCCCCGGCACGATGTGGGCGTTGCGGAACAGCACGGAGGAGACGAAGACCGCGGCGGTGCGATCGTCGACGGCGTCGGCCAGCCGTTCCGCGATGGCGTCGGATGGCTGCGCCGACACCACCGCCACCTCCACGCCCTCCTCGGCCAGTCGCGCGAGCTGACGGCGGATCGTGTGGAACTCGCCGTCGGTGGTGACCAGTCGTGGCCGCTGCCGCAGCGGCAGCGCGGACAGCAGCTTGACCAGCAGGTCGTGCGTGGCCGGCCCGATCGCGATCTCCGCGTCGTCGTCCCGCAGCAGCCGTGCCCAGCCGCGGCGCACGCGCTCGGCCCGCTCGAACGCGTGCGACCACTTGTCGTCCACCCAGCGGGCCGCGTCCAGCCACGCCTGCTGCTGCGCCTCGAAGGCGACGTCGGGCCAGGCCTGATGCGAGTGTCCGCTCAGCAGCACACGGCCGCCCACGTCGAAGCGCGAGTAGTGCGGCCAGAGCGGGTTGGGATGCGCCGCGAGCGCGTCGACGTCGAACGGAGCGCCGCTCACGTGTCGCCCTCCGCGGTGAAGCGCGGCGTGAACCGCTCCAGCGAGGAGTACTGCGGCGGCCACTCCAGACGGTAGCCCAGCTCGTACGCGGCGTGGCGCGTCCAGTACGGATCCCACAGGTGCATGCGCGCCAGCATGCACAGGTCGGCGCGGCCCGCGGCCAGGATCGTGTTCACGTCCGTGAACGACGAGATGTTGCCGACCGCCATGGTCGGCACGTCCGCCTCGTGGCGGATGCGGTCGCTGAACGGCGTCTGGAACAGCCGGCCGTAGACCGGGCGCTGATCGGGTACCGTCTGGCCCGCGCTGACGTCGATGATGTCGCAGCCGTGCTCGCGGAAGGCGCGCGCGATCGCAACCGCCTCCTCGCTGTCCACGCCGCCCTGCTTCCAGTCGACCGCCGAGATGCGCACGCTCATCGGCTTGTGCTGCGGCCACTCGGCACGCAGTGCGTCGAAGACCTCGAGCGGGTAGCGCAGCCTGTTCTCCAGCGAGCCGCCGTACTCGTCGTCGCGCTGGTTCGTGAGCGGCGAGACGAAGCCGGCCAGCAGGTAGCCGTGCGCGACGTGCAGCTCCAGCCAGTCGAAGCCGGCCGCCTCGGCGCGGCGCGCGGCGCCGAGGTAGTCGTCCAGGATGGCGTCCATGTCCTGGCGCGTGAGCTCGCGCGGCACCTGGCTGTGCGGCTTCCAGGGGATGGGCGAGGCCGCGACCACCTCCCAGTTGCCGTCGGGCAGCGGCTCGACGTCGCCTTCCCACATGCGGCGCGTCGATGCCTTGCGGCCCGCGTGACCGAGCTGCACGCCGATCGCGGCGTGGCTGTGCTCGTGCACGAAGTCGGTGATCCGGCGCCACGCCTCCACGTGCGCGTCACTCCACAGGCCGGTGCAGCCGGGGCTGATGCGCGCCTCCGCGCTGACGTTCGTCATCTCGGCCATGATCAGCCCCGCGCCGCCGACCGCGCGGCTGCCGATGTGGACCAGGTGCCAGTCGTCGGGCAGCCCGTCCTCCGCACTGTACTGGCACATCGGCGAGACCACCACCCGGTTCGGCAGCAGCAGGTCCCGCACGCGGAACGGCGTGAACAGCGGGGGCGGCGGCGGGTCCAGCGGCACATCCGTGCCGCTGCGGCGCGCGGCATCCTCCGCGAACCAGCGGTCCACCGCGGCCACGAACACGGGGTCACGCAGGCGAAGGTTCTCGTGCGTCACGCGCAGCGAGCGCGTCAGCAGCGTGAACGCGAACTGGAGCGGCGCATGCTCCATGTAGCGCTCGGTCTCCTCGAACCACTGCAGCGACACCTGCGCCGCCCGCTGCGTGCTCTCTACCACGGGTCGCCGCTCCGCCTCGTAGGCGCTCAGCGCCGAGGCGATGTCCCGCTCGCGCGGCAGCGCATCGTTCAGGGCGATCGCGTCCTCCATGGCCAGCTTGGTGCCCGAGCCGATGGAGAAGTGGGCGGTGTGCGCGGCGTCACCGATGAGGACGACGTAACTGCCGTAACTGCCGTGACTGCCGTCACTGCCGTCACTGCCGTCACTGCCGTGAGAACCCGCCCGTCGATCCGTGACGTCCGTGACGTCCGTGACGTCCGTGACGTCCGTGACGGCAGTGACATCCGTTACCGCCGTCATCCACGATTCGTTGCGGACGGTGGCGAACTGGCGCCAGACGGAGCGGTTGGCGATGAGGGGGTGGCCGTCCAGTTCCTCGGCGAAGAGGCGTTCGCAGAAGCGGACGGTTTCCTGTTCGGTCGCGCGCTCGAGGCCGGCGGCGCGCCAGGTCTGCTCGGTCGTCTCGACGATGAAGGTGGACTGGCCGCCCTCGTACTGGTAGGCGTGCACGCGCCAGAGCCCGTGCTCGTTCTCCTTGAAATGGAAGGTGAACGCGGGGAAGGGGCGCGTGGTGCCGAGCCAGACGAAGCGGTTCGGCCGTACGTCGATGGTGGGGCGGAACGCCTCCGCGAAACGGTCGCGCAGCATGCTGTTCGCACCGTCGCCGGCCAGGACCAGGTCGGCGTCCAGCAGTTCGCGCAGCGACGCGTCGTCGTCGGGTCGGACGTCATGGCCGTAGCAGAGCTTCACGCCGACCTCACGCGCCCGCTCGGTCAGGATCTCGATCAGCGCCTGCCGGGACAGCCCCGAGAAGCCGTGCCCCGTCGACGACAGCACCTCGCCGCGGTAGTGGATGTCGAGGTCGTCCCAGCGCGCGAAGCGGTCGCTCATGCGCCGGAACGTCTCCGGATCCGCCTCGGCCAGGTTGTGCCCCGTCGCGTCGGAGAAGACGACGCCGAAGCCGAACGGGTCGTCCGGCCGGTTCCGCTCGAAGACGGTGACGTCGGCGTCGGGGTCGGCGATGCGGCGCAGGATCGAAAAGAACAGACCGGCCGGCCCGCCGCCGACGACGTGGATCTTCACGGCGATGCCGGCGGCGTGGCGCCGTCGCGGCCGTCGCGCGCCGGGTCCGCGCGCTCCGCCTCCGCCTCCGCCGCGCCGGCCGCGCGCAGCAGCTGGGACGCGATGACCAGGTGCTGCACCTCGGTGGTGCCCTCGTAGATGCGCAGCGCGCGCACGGAGCGGTACAGCCGGTCGACGGGCGAGTCGGCCAGCACGCCGCGGCCGCCCAGCAGCTGCACCGCATCGTCGATCACGCGCTGGGCGGCCTCGGTGGCGTACGCCTTGGCCATGGCCGACTCCAGCGTGATGCGATCGGCGCCGCGGTCCGCCTCCCAGGCGGCGCGCCAGGTGAGCAGCCGCGCGGCGGCCAGCTCGGTGGCCATGCGCGCCAGCTTCTGCTGCACGAGCTGGAAATCGGCCAGTGGCTTGCCGAACTGATGGCGCGCGCGCACGTGCGCCAGCGCCTCGTCCAGCGCGCGGGCGGCCATGCCGCACGCGGCGGCGGCGACCGTCGCGCGTAGCCGGTCCAGCGTGGCCATGCCCACGCGGAAGCCCGCGCCCTCGTCCCCGATGCGGTTGGAGGCGGGCACGCGGCACCCCTCGAACGCCAGCTCGCCGAGCGGGTGCGGGGAAGCGAGCACCTGCGCGCCGGCGAAGCGCAGGCCGGGCGCGTCGGCGGGCACCAGGAACGCGGTGATGCCGCGCCGTCCCGCCCGCGGATCGACCGTCGCGAAGACCACGTAGAAGTCGGCGATGCCGGCGTTGCTGATCAGCGTCTTGCGCCCGTCCAGCACGTACTCCTCGCCGTCCCGCCGCGCGACGGTCGCAATCGCGGCGACGTCGGAACCGGCGTCCGGCTCGGTCATCGCGAAGCCTGCCATGGCGGAGCCGTCGACCACGCGCGGCAGCCACTGGTCGCGTAGATGCTCCGCGCCGGGCGTGGCCAGCGGTGCGGAGCCGAGCGCCTGCAGCGCGAGCACCGCGTCGGCCAGCGGGGAGGCCCAGGCGACGGCTTCGCGTAGCGCGACCAGCGCGCGCAGGTCGCCACCGTCCAGCGCGCGCAGCCAGCCACCGGCGCCGAGCGATTCCAGCATCTCGAGCGCCTGCGCGCGCCCCTCGTCGTCGTTGGCCGGCGCGGGCATCGGCGCCAGCGTCTCGCGCGCCCAGGCGGCGACGTCGGCAGCCAGACGGGCGTGCGCATCGTCCAGGAACGCGGCGACCGGCGCGGTGTCCAGGGCGAGGGCGGGCGGCGGGGCGGGGCGCGTCTCGCTCGACACGCTCACCCGAAGCGCGCGTCCCGCTTCTCGCGGAACGCCTCGTAGGCCTCGCGGAAGTTGGGGTCCAGCATGCATGCGGCCTGGATCTGCGTCTCCCAGGCCATCGCCGAGTCGATGTCCATGGACCACTCGCGGTCCAGCGATTCCTTGGTCACGGCCAGGCCGAAGGACGGCCCGCGCGCGAGCTTCTCGGCCAGCGAGCGTGCCTCGTCCAGGACGTGTGAACCGTCGACCACGCGGTTGTAGAGGCCGATGCGGTGCGCCTCGTACGCGTCGATGAAGTCGCCCGTCATGAGCAGCTCGCTGGCGCGGCCGTGGCCCACGATGCGCGGCAGCAGCCAGGACGCGCCCATGTCCGCCCCCGACAGGCCGACCTTCACGAAGAGGAACGCGATCTTGGCGGAGTCGGCCGCCACGCGGATGTCGCACGCGGAGGCGATCACCGCGCCCGCGCCGGCCACCGTACCGTTCAGCGCGGCGACGACGGGGCGGCGGCACTTGCGGATCGCCGCGACCAGATCGCCGGTGACGCGCGTGAAGTCGAGCAGCCCCTGGTAATCACGCTCGAACAGCGCGCCGATGATGTCCTCGACGTCGCCGCCGGAGCAGAACGCGCGGCCGGAGCCGGTGAGCACGATGGCGCGCACGCCTGGCTCCGTGTCGAGCGCGACGAACGTGTCGCGCAGCTCCTCGTAGACCTGGAAGGTCAGCGCGTTCAGCCGCTCCGGCCGATCCAGCGTGATCGTGGCGACGGCGGTGTCGGCGTCGAGGTCGTAGCGGAAGCTGGCAGGATTCAAGATCGGGCTTGGGGCATGGGGCATGGGGCATGGCTGCCGCGTGAATGTCCCACGCGGCGATCAGCGGGCATACTCACTACTCACTACTCACTACTGCCGTCGCCTCGATCTCGACCAGCGCGCCCTGGTCGACCAGGCCGGCGACGGCGACCAGCGTCATGGCGGGGTAGTGGCGGCCCATGTGCTTCTGCCAGACGCGGCCCAGCTCCTTGCGCGCGGCGCGGTACGCGTCCAGGTCCGTCACGTAGATGGTCATGCGCGCGATGCGTTCCGCGTTGGCGCCCGCGGACCCGGCGACCTTGAGCAGGTTGCCCAGCACCACGTCCCACTGCGCGGCCATGCCGCCGTCCACGATGCGGCCGTCCTCCCCGCGCGCGGTCTGGCCGGCGATGAACAGCATACGCGCGCCCGGCTCGCTCAGGAAGCCGTTGGTCCAGCCGCTCGGCTCGCCCAGCTCCGGCGGGTTGATGGGGCGCAGGGTCATGCCAGCAGCCCGCCCGCGTCCACCACGATCGTGGCGCCGTTGATGCCGGCCGCGCCGTCGCCGCACAGCGAGAGCACGGCGTCGGCCACCTCGTCGGCGCTGACCAGGCGCGGCTGCTTCGTGGTGGCGAGCATCGCGTCGATGACCTGCGCGCGGTCGCGGCCGGTGCGTTCCATGATCCGTTCGATGTTGCCGTCCGTCATCGGCGTGTCCACGTAGCCGGGGCAGACCGCGTTGGCGGTCACGCCCGTACCGGCCAGTTCGGCCGCCAGCGCGCGCGTCAGACCAACCAGTGCGTGCTTGGCCGCGGTGTACGCGGCAACGTAGCGGGCTCCCGCAAGGCCGGCCACGGACGCCACGTTGACGATGCGGCCCCAGCCCTGCTCCAGCATCGGCGCGAGCAGCGGCTGCGTGAGCAGGAACGCGCCTGTCGCGTTCACGTCGATCATGCGCCGCCAGTCGTCCAGCGTGATGCGGTCGAAGCGCGCTGCCGACGCGGCGCCCGCGTTGTTGACCAGGATGTCCACGCCGCCCAGCCATTCGCCGGCCTGCGCGGCCAGGCGCGCGACGGCGGCCGGGTCCGTGACGTCGCAGACGATGGCATGCGCCGCACCGCCCGCCTCCTCGATGGCGCCCGCGACCTCGGCGATCTCGGACTCGGTGCGCGACGAGACCACGACGCGCGCGCCCTGCGCGGCCAGCGCCCGCGCCACCGCCTCGCCGATGCCCCGGCCGCCACCCGTGACCAGCGCGCCCGGGCTGCCCGCCTCAGTCATCGTCGCCCTCCGACTCCAGGATCGCTTCCTCCAGGATCTCGCCCAGCGTGGCGATGCTCGCGCGCCCCTCCCGCGCCGTCGCCTGCGCGGGCGCGCCGAAATACGCCTGCGCGCCGCCCGCCTCCTCGAAGGTGCGCTGCCCGGCCGCCATCGCGTCCGACAGCGAGATCGGGACCTCGTCCAGACCGGAGCGCAGCGAGTCCCGCACCGTGTCCGGCCGCGCGGCCATGACGATGCTGCTCTCGAAGCGGCCGGCGTGACACGCGCCGCTGCGGAACTCGGCGCCCAGCCGGCCGCCCCACGGGCGGCGCGTCAGATCAGGAAACGCCACGCGCAGGGACGCCGCATCCGCCGCCAGCGCGAGCACGGCCTCGTGCAGCGCGCCCAGGTGCTCCGGGTCCAGGTGCGCGTTGGCGATGCCGAGTCGCGTGAAGCCGTGCGAGGCGAGGGAGCGGCCGATGCCGAGCAGTTGCTCGCGGGTGGCCACGCGACCCACGCTCACCGTGCCGGGAAAGCCGGCCGCGAACAGCGCGGGGGAGTAGCGCAGGGAAGGGAGCAGCACCGGGATCAGGCCGCGCCGCGCCAGCCGTTCGGCCGCCGCACGCGCCATCGCTTCCGCGATGATGACGTCCGTGTCCAGCGGCAGGTGCGGGCCGTGCGCCTCCAGCGCGCCCACCGGCAGCAGCGCCACCGCGCGGCCCCGGTCCAGCGCCTCCACCTCGCGCCACGTCATGGACGCCAGTTCCGCGATCGGGCCGCGCACCCCTATGTTCTCCGTTCCGGAGCCGAGCCACCCGCGCCCCGCTGCACCGTGCACAGCCTTTCTCGCATCTTCGAGCCCCCGGAAGAGTTCAACATCGCCGACTACTTCCTGGACGCGCGCGTCCGGGACGGCATGGGCGGCCGGGTCGCCATCCGCACGGGCGAGCGGCCATTCAACTACTACGACGTGCAGCGGCTGGCCAACCAGTACGGCAACCTGCTGCGCGAAGTGGGGGTTCGGCCTGAGCAGCGCGTCATCATCGGCATGCCCGACGGCGTGCACTATGCCGCCGCGCTGTTCGGCGCGCTCAAGATTGGCGCGGTGGTGGTCATGGTCAACCCGTACCTGCGGGCGGACGAGATCGCCTATTTCTACGAGTACACGCGAGCGGTGGCCGCGCTGGTGACGCGGGAGACGGAGCCCGCGTTCGCGGAGGCGCGGCGCGGCGCGCGGCACCTCGAGAGCGTGGTGGTCGTGGATCGTGCGGACACCGCCGCGCGCGTCCGCGCGTTGCCGGACGACCTGGAGACCTTTCCCAGCCACCGCGACGATCCGGCGATCTGGCTTTTCTCCGGCGGCACCACCGGCCGGCCCAAGGCGGTCGTGCAGACGCACCGGAGCTACGCCAACACCACCGAGTGCTACGCCAAGCGGGTGCTGCGGATGACGGCGGACGACGTGACCATCTCCGTGCCGAAGCTCTTCTTCGGCTACGCGATGGGCTCGAATCTGCTGTTCCCGTTCTCGGTCGGCGCATCGTGCGTGCTGTTCGGGGAGCGCGCCACGCCTGGCGCCCTGTTCGACCGCATCGAACGCTTCCGGCCGACCGTGCTGATCAGCGTACCGACCATGGTGCAGCAGATGCTGTCCGAGCCGGATGCCGCGTCGCGCGATCTCTCCTCGCTGCGCCTCGCCACCTCGGCCGGTGAAGCGCTGCCCGAGGAACTGCACGCGCGCTGGCGCGAGACCTTCCACGTCGAGTTGCTCGACGGACTGGGCACCGCCGAGATGTGGCACATCTTCATCTCCAACCGGCCGGGGGAGGTGAGGCCGGGCACGCTCGGCACAGTGGTCCCCGGCTTCGACGTGCGCGTGCGCGACGACGACGGCCGCGATCTGCCCGACGGCGAGATCGGCTGGCTGTGGGTCCGCGGCGATTCGCGTGCGCTCGGCTACTGGCAGCACGCCGACAAGTCCGCACAGGCGTTCCGCGGCGAGTGGTACGTCTCGGGCGACATGATCCGCCGCGACGCCGACGGCTTCTTCCACTACTGCGGCCGCGGCGACGACATGCTCAAGGTCTCCGGCAAGTGGCTCTCGCCGCAGGAAGTCGAGAACCGGCTGCTGCAGCACCCGGCCGTGCAGGAGGCCTGCGTGGTCGGCGTCGTCGAGGAGGACGGGCTCACCCGCCCCCACGCGTTCGTCGTGCCCCGCGACGCCTCGTACCGCGACGAGGAGGCGCTGTGCGACTTCGTCCGCGCGCAGCTCGCATCCTACAAGGTGCCGCGCAGCATCCGCTTCATGCGCGACCTGCCGCGCACCCATCTCGGCAAGGTGGACCGCGGCGCACTGAGGACCGCATGAGCCATCCCATCGATCCGCACATACACGCTTCGGAAGAGGAGCCCCGGGAGGACATCAGTGAGGCGCTGCGCGGCGCGCTCGGGGAATGGCCCGCTGGCGTCGTCGTCGTCACCACCGAGGAGGACGGGCGCGCGCAGGCGCTCACGGTCACCTCGTTCGCACCCGTTTCGCTCGAGCCGCCGCTCGTGCTGATCTGCCTCCACGCCGACGCACCCGTTACCGACGTGCTCCTCGCCACGCGCCGCTTCGGCGTGTCACTGCTCGAGGCGGGGCAGAAGGGCGTCGCGAACCGCTTCTCCGATCGGCTCACGCTGCACACCGAGGCGCTCGAGACGGTGGACGGCGTTCCCGTCGTGCGCGACGCCGTGTGGAGCCTGGTCTGCGACCTCCACGAGGCGCACGTCGGCGGCACCCACCGCATCGCCGTGGGTCGCGTTCACCGGGTCGTCCGCCGCGACGGACACGCGCTGCTCTACCTGTCGGGCGGCTATCGACCCGTCGGGAACGACGGGACGTAGAAGCCGAACGCTCCACTCGTTTGCACCTCCCCGGGCTGTGGAGATCGCTCGTCGGTGAGGACGCGGCCTGGCGCTGGTAAGCAAGCTCCGCGACGGGGTGCACCCGGCCGCAACCCCGCCCGTTGCCCGCCCCCTTTCGCCGCGCCCGCCCGCGCGCTAGCTTCCGGACGCTTGAGAATGAATCTCAATCGACGGGACATGCCTGCTACGAGACGACGCGCCGCCCCCGACGGGGCGAACCGGCCGGACGACCTTCGGCTCAGCGACATTCCGCTGGGCGAGACGGTGGAGCTGGTGCATTTCGATCTGCCGGGTCACGAGCTGGAGCCGCTGCTGGAGCGGGGCGTGCTGCCGGGCTGCATGATGTGCCCGATCGCGCGGTCGCCGTTCGGCGATCCGATCGTGGAGGTGGAGGGCACGCGGCTGGCGCTGCGCCGGGAGATGGCGGGCTGTCTGTGCGTCCGGCGCGGCGCGACGGCCGCGGCGTAGGCGAGGTGCGGTGGCTGGGCCCGAGGTGATGCCGGCCGGTACGGCCGGCGCTTCCTGTCACGACGATGGATCCGCGGTGTCGACCCTTCCGGGCACCGCGCCGCTGGTGGCCCTGATCGGGCCGCCCAACTCCGGCAAGAGCACGCTGTTCAACCAGCTGACGGGCCTCCGTCAGAAGGTGGCGAACTATCCCGGCGTCACGGTGGAGAAGCACGTTGGCCGTGTGATGCTGGACGGCGATCGTGAGCTGGACCTGGTGGACCTGCCGGGGGTGAATGGCTTCAGCGCGCGCACGCTGGACGAGAAGGTGACGCGCGACGTGCTGGAGGGGCGGGCGCCGGGTCTGCGGCAGCCGGACGCGCTGGTGCTGATCGTGGACTCGACACGGCTGGAGTCGCAGCTGATGCTGGTCGAGCCGATCCTGGAGCTGGAGCTGCCGACGCTGCTGGTCCTGAACATGTCGGACGAGCTGGAGCGGCGCGGCGGGCGGGTCGAGGACGAGATCCTGGCGGACGCGTTCGGCGTGGAGGTGGTGCGCACCAACGCGCGTGCGGGCCGCGGCCTGGAGCGGGTGCGTGCCTTCCTGGACGCGATGGCGCGGCGGGGCCCGGGCGCGGCGCGCGAGGCGGCGTCGATCCGCAACCTGTCGCGCGCGGTACCGCTGCCGATGCTGGACACGTTCACGCAGCGCCGCGCTCGCGTGCGCGAGGTGATCGGCCGGGCCGAGTATCGCGCGCCGGGACCCTCGACGTTCACGGAGAAGCTGGACCGCGTCTTCCTGCACAGGATCGGTGGCCCGCTGGTTTTCCTGGCGGTGGTGGTGCTGGTCTTCCAGGCCATCTTCGCCTGGGCGACGCCGCTGATGGACGGCGTGGAGCTGCTGGTCGCCGGCTCGGGCGAGTGGCTGGCCGCGCGCATGAGCGACACCTGGTTCCGCTCGCTGCTGATCGACGGCGTGTTCGCGGGCGTGGGCTCGGTGGTCGTGTTCCTGCCGCAGATCCTGATCCTGTTCCTGTTCCTCGGCATCCTCGAGGACTCGGGGTACATGGCGCGCGCGGCGGTGATCGCGGATCGGCTGATGTACCGGGTGGGCCTGCAGGGCCGCGCGTTCCTGCCGCTGCTGTCCGGCTACGCCTGCGCCGTGCCGGCGATCCTGGCCGCGCGCACGGTGGAGGACGAGCGGGACCGGCTGGCCACGATCTTCGTACTGCCGTTCATGACCTGCTCGGCGCGGCTGCCCGTCTACGCGCTGCTGATCGCCGCGTTCATCCCGGAGCGGCCGCTGCTGGGGCCGCTGATGGGCACGCGTGCCGCCACGCTGCTGGGGCTGTACGCGCTGGGCGCGGCCGCGGCGATCGGCACGGCGTTCCTGCTCAAGCGCACGCTGCTGCGCGGCAAATCCACCAGCTTCGTGATGGAGCTGCCGCCCTACCGCGTGCCGACGCTGAAGTCGATCGGCATCCGGCTCTGGGACCGCAGCCGCATCTTCCTGCGCCGCGCGGGCCGCATCATCTTCGCGGTCGCGATCGTGATCTGGGCGCTCACGCAGTTCCCGCGCGTGGACGGCGGGCCGCCGCCCATCGAGAGCAGCGTGCTGGGGCAGGTCGGCCACGCGATCGAGCCCGCCATCGCGCCGCTCGGCTTCGACTGGCGCGTCGGCATGGGGCTGGTCACGTCGCTGGCCGCGCGCGAGGTGATCGTCGGCACGCTGGGCACCATCTACGGCGTCGAGGACGCAAGCGAGACGTCGCTCAGCCTGCAGGACAACCTGCAGGCCAACCTGACGCTGGGCGCCGCGGTCGGGCTGCTGGTCTTCTTCGCCTTCGCGCTGCAGTGCATGTCCACGATCGCCGTGGTGCGCCGCGAGACGGCCGGCTGGAAATGGCCGGCCATCCAGTTCAGCTACATGCTGCTGCTGGCGTACGTGGGGGCGTGGACCGCCAACCTGCTGATCTAGAGCTTCAGCAGCAGCGGCCGCCGGGTCTGCAGCGCGATCTCGCCGACAACGCTACCCGCTGCGATTCCTTCGCCACCGCCGCACCAGCCACCAGCCGACCCCGAGCAGCAGCGCCAGCGGAAGCAGGACGCCCAGCGAGGCGATGAAGCCGCCCACCAGCGCCACGAAGTTGCGGCCCGCCTGACGGAACGAGCGCGCGAGCACGTTCTGGTTCGGCTGCCGCGTGAACAGCGGTTCCGGCTCGTGCAGCGTCAGCGTCAGCGTGCTCAGCGCCACCCGGTTGCGCAGCCAGCGCATGCGCCCCTCCGCCCGCTCGATCTCCTCGCGCACGCGCGCCAGCTCGCGCTCCACTGCCAGCACGTCCTCCAGGTCGGCGGTGCGGCTGGCCAGCAGCTCCAGCAGCCGCGCCTCCAGGCGTCGCGCGTTGCGTTGCCGCGCGTCCAGGTCCGCGTACTCCTCGCCCACGTCCTCCGCCTGCACGCGCACGGATTCCAGCTCGCCGAGCGGCTCCAGCGCCGCCATCGCCGAGTCGAACGCGTCCGCCGGCACGCGAACGGTCAGCGTGGCCGAGCGCACCTCGTCCCGCCCCACGTCCATGCCGACGCTGACGACGATGCCGCCCAGCCGCTCCGTCATCCGCTGCACCGCCGCCACCGCCGGGTCCAGTGTCTGGACCTCGATGCGCGCGAACGCCGTCCGGATCACCATCCGCGGCGGCAGCGAGTCGGCCGCGGCAGGCGCACCCGCCCGCTGCATCGGAGTCGGTGCGGATTGCCGCGGCGCAGGCGGCGGCGCAGGCGGCGGCGGGGAGGCGGGTCCGCTCCCCACGCCCGGCACCACCATCGACTCCGCCTTATCCACTTGCGCCATCTCGCCACTGTCGAAGGACGCCCGCCCGGCTGCCGAGCCGTCCTCCTCGCCGCCACAACCACCCAGCAGGACGACGCCGGACAGAACGAGCAGCCCCAGCCCGCGCCGAATTGCACGATCGATCACGACGATTCTCCCTCTCGAGGAACAGGTCCACGCAAGAGGGACGAACCAGCCGTCGACCCCTGCACAGCCGGGACGTCCGGCCTTGGGCAACACCGTCCGCCCCGCTATCCTTCTTCCACGGCAGTCACGCAGTCACGCAGTCACGGCAGTCACGGCAGTCACGGCGGTTGCCGCAGTTGCCGCAGTTGCCGCGGTTGCCGCAGTTGCCGCAGTTGCCGCAGTCCGGGAGGGTTGGCAGAACGGCTATTGCACCGGTCTTGAAAACCGGCGTCCGAAAGGACTTCTGGGTTCGAATCCCAGGCCCTCCGTATATTGTGCCGTACCCCCGATCACATCACATCACCGGAGGACTCATGAAGCGTCTCATGGCGGGACTGCTCACGGCCGGCGCGCTGGCGCTGGCCCCCTCGGCTGCGTACGCGCAGCTGGGGTTCGGCCTGAACGGCGGCCTGTCGCTGCCGATGGGCGACTACGGCGAGGTGGAAGGGGACGGCGCGGGCGGCGCGACGACGGGCTTCAGCGTGTTCGCAGACGTCGAGCTGTCGGTGCCGATGATTCCGGTCGGTGTGGTGGTCACGGGCGGGCTGACGAGCCACGGCGTGGACGACGACTTCGAGGAGGCGCTCGAGGCGCTGCTCGGCAGCGACGTGGATGTCGGTCGCTTCTACGCGGTGCCGATCCTGGCCGGGCCGCGGGTCGACTTCTCGCCGATCCCGACGCTGGGCCTGTTCGTGGACGGCCAGATCGGGCTAGGCATGTTCCGCGCTCCCAGGATCGAGGGCGGCGGCGAGGAGATCGAGTTCGACTGGTCCAGCGGGTTCGCCTGGTCGGTCGGCGCGGGCGTCGACCTGCCGGTCTTCTTCGGCGTGGGCGTCCGCTACGTGTCGCTGGGCAGCGTGGACACCGAGGGCGAGTCGAGCACCGGCGTCACGCTGGAGGGCGAACAGGACGTGTCCTGGCTGGACGTCTACCTGTCGATCGGGATCTGATGCAGAGGGCGGCGACGCCTTCGGGCGTCGCCGCCACTCCCCATCCAGCCTGCTCGCCGTTCTAGCGCAGTTCCGCCACAGCTTCCACCGAGCGACGGACCTCGTCCTCGTCGTTCATCAGACTCGGCGCCAGCCGTGCGAACGACACGCGGTAGGGACTGGTCGATGCGATGATGCCGCGATCGTGCAGATGACGCACGACCTCGCCCGGCTGCTTCCCCCGCACCTCGAACGCGATGATGCCCGCCGACAGGCGCGGGTCGCGCGGGGTGTGGGTGCGCACGTGCGGCATCTCGGCCAGCGCGTCCTTGGCCACGGTGTTCAGCGCGTGGATGCGTTCCTGGACGCGCGCCTTGCCGATGGTCAGGTGGAAGTCGAACGCTTCCGCAAGCGACCAGCGGTGCTCGAAGGAGTGGAAGCCGCCGGGCGTGTGGTAACTGCCGTGCGTGACCATCGGCGAGTTCTCCGGCAGCAGTCCGAGCCACACACCGACGCTGGGACCGAAGCTCGGGATGATCGGCTCGAGCGCCTCCCAGCCGCGCTCGCTGCCCCAGACGATGCCGGTGCCGCGCGGCCCGAACAGCCATTTGTGCGTGCCTGCGATGAGGAAGTCGACGCCGAGCCCAGGGGCGGTGATGTCCTCGATGCCGAAGCCGTGGACGCAGTCGGCGCAGAACAGCACCTGGTCCTCGCGGTCGCGCCGGGCGTTGACCTCGCGCAGCGCCGCGGCCATCTCCGCCAGCGGCAGTTTGACCCCGGTGGAGGAGTGGACCCAGGTGACCGCGAGTACGCGTGTGCGATCGCCGATCGCGCTGCGCATGCGCGAGACGATCTCGTCGACCGAGGCCGGCGCGGGATCGTCGTAGAGCGCGACCTCGCGCACGCTCGCACCGGTGCGCTCCGCGCGCAGGCCCAGCGACTTGATCGTCGAATAGTGGCCGTGCGGCGTGGTCAGGATCTCCTGGTCCGGGCGCAGCTTCAGCGCGCCGTATACCAGGCCGAGCCCCATGGTCGTGCTGTCGGTCAGCGCGATCTGGCCCGGTTCCGCCTGGAGGTAGCGCGCCGCGGCCGCCTGCACCCGCGGCTCGGCGGTCATGAAGTGCTCCTCCCAGTAGCTGACGGGGTCCTCGTCGAAGCCGCGGCGGTGCGCCTCGATGGCGTCGGCCACCGGCCGGGGGTGGCTGGCCAGGAGGAACGAGGCCATATGCACCCGGTCGCGGGCGAGCGGGAACTGGTCGCGCACCCAGGTCCAGTCGGGCGGGTCGTGCGGCGGCGCCACCCCGAGACGTGCGACATCGGTCAGGTGGCGGGTGCCGAGGAGCGGAGCGGTGCCGAGCAGCAGGGCGCCTCGGCGGACGAAGCTTCTGCGTTGCATCTGGGACCTCCGGAAGGAGACGGTCCACGGTGCAACCCAACGGCCCGCCGCACAACCGTGCTGCGCTTCCGACGCGGCGACCCGAGGTCGATGCGCCGGCGCGGCGGCGGCCGGCGCTAGCCGCTGACGACTTCCGCGCCCAGCACGCGAGCGACGTGGGCGGCGAAGCGGCCCAGCGCCGCGCGGTCCTTCAGGCTCAGGTCGGCCATGGCGGCGCGGCCGCGGTTGGCCTCGCGCCAGTCGCCCGGCGCCTGTTCCTCGACGTGGTCGATGACCTGCTCGACGGTTTCCGCTTCGAAATGGGTCTCCGGCAACGCGCGCTCCAGCCAGCGCCGGCTGCTGGCGTAGCCGAGCAGGAAGTCGCTGTGGCGCAGGTCGCGGCTGAGGAAGCCGCCGAAGTCGCCCATGAACTCGCCGGCCAGCAGCGTCAGCACGTCCTCGTCGTCCTCCCCGTCGACCAACAGCCGCGGCGAGATCACGTCGATGCGGACCGGTTCCTTGCCGACCAGCCCGCCGATCTCGTCCACGGCGCGGCGCAGTGCGCGTCGTAGTTCGGCCTGCTCGTCGCTGGCGGCGGGTGGGCGACGCTCGCGGTCGTCCAGGCGGGGCTCGTCCGAGCGCAGCTCACCACGATCGTCGTCGATGCAGGACAGCACCTCCCGCACCGCCGGCAGCGCCTCGGCGTCCAGGTGCGGGAGCAGCGCGTCCACCAGCCGCTCCGCCCAGTCCAGACGGGAGTTGCGCTTCTCCATGCGGCGCAGGTCGTCGTACAGGATCTGGGCGGGCAGGATCGCCAGGGCGCGCTTGAGCCCATCCAGCCAGGACGGCTGGTCCTCCGGCTCCGTCCAGCGCGCGCTGCCGGACGGCCCCTCCGAGCGCGGGTCCACCATCAGATGTACGCGGCGGGCGGCGCGGCCGTCGTCGTCACCCTCGGCCAGCCGCGCCTCCGCGACCACGCGACCCAGCGGCTGCGCCTGGACCAGCGCGCCGTCGCTGTACCAGAGGCGGCCGCTGTCGGGGAAGTCGTCGATGCCGCGCGCCTCGTACTGCTCGCGGTCCTGCTCGCGGCGGAGCAGGCGCGGTGCGAAGCCACCCGGGTTGGCGGCGGACGCGAGCGCGAACTCCAGCGGGGAAGCGCCCTCGGGCTCGAACAGCGCGTCGGCGCCCGCACCGGGCTCGAGCACGAAGCGGCCCCAGTCGGCGTAGGTCACGCCGGTGATGTGGCCGTCGCGCCGCATGCCGCGGATCGGGTAGGACAGGCCGCGCAGCCCGGTCAGCGCCACGTGCAGCCCGATCGGCCGGTCCTGCCGCGTGCCGCCGGCCGCGAAGCGCGGCTCCGCGCCGCCCGCGCCGAACAGCTGCGCGAGCCGGTCGCGCAGCTCGTCGAAGGAGAGCGGCGCACGCGAGTCGTCCGAGCGCAGCAGATCGAGCGTGACCCCCTCCACCCAGGTCTCGTGCAGAAGCCGCACCGGGTCGATGCCCTCGACCAGGGCATAGGCGGAGAAGAGCGAGACCAGCGCGCCCGCCGAGGCGCCACCCATGGCGTCCACGCGCACGCATTCCCGGTCGTGCTCCAGAAGACGGCGCACGGCGACCAGCAGCGCGGCCATCGCGCCGGCCTGGTACGCGCCGAGCGACGCGCCGCCGGAGAGGGTAGTGGTGAAACGAAGCTGTGGGTCGGGCATGACCGGCCTTGGCTCGGGGATCGATGTCGCTCGCCCGCGCAGGGGCCATGCCTCCCACCGCAGCGCCGGCGCGGGACTCGGCGTGTCGGGCGGTTCCGACGCCGAGACGCCGCGGCCGCCGCGACGGCGCCTGCGGCGATCAGAATCCGGTCATGGCTCCCACCACGAAGCGCGCCCGGTCCGGCTCCATCAGCCAGTTCACCTCCCCTATGACGCGCACGTTGCGGCGGTAGAGCCAGGATACGCTGCCGGTCAGCGACTCGTACTCCTCGAGCAGCGCCGCTTCCCCGAGTCGTACCGAGAAGACCGGCCGGTCCGCGCGCACCAGGTTGTAGAGCCCGGACACCGCCCAGCGGCCGGTCGGACCCTGCGGCATCCAGATCAGCTCGGCGAAGCCGGCATCCACGGTCGCGTCCGCCCCGGCCGGCAGGTAGAACGGATTGTCGTCGGTGCGCCGCAGGTACTGCACGTTGAACTCGAGGTCCATGCGCGGACTCCACGTCAGGTCCGGCCCCCAGATCACGACGTCACTGTCGAAGCCGTCGGCCGATTCGCGCCCCCAGTAGCCGAAGCCGCCTACGCGCAGCGGGCCGAGGCCCTGGCTGTAGCGCGCGGCCAGGCTCTTCCCGTCGTCGGCGTCGTACTGACGGGTCGGGCCGCTCTCGTCCAGCCCTCGGCCGTTCACGACCATCAGCGCCAGGTCGCCGTCGGACCAGGGCGACCAGAGCAGCATCGCGCCGCGGTCGTAGGTCAGGTCGGCGCGCGCATCGCCCACGCGCACCCGGTAGGCGGCGTAATCCTCGTACTCCAGCCGCAGCTCGCGCTTGAACAGCGGGTCCGAAACCTGGAACTGGCCGGCCAGCACGGACACCCCGCTGCCGGCGATGTCGGTGTACTGCAGGTACGCGTCCTCCAGCCCCGCCACCTCGCCGCGCTCCGACATGAAGAAGTAGAGGTAGTAGCTCAGCCTGTCCGCGATCTGCCCGCCGCTGAGCAGCTTGATGGCCCAGGGCGTCTGCAGATCCGTCGTCGCCTCCGACGGGGCCGCGTCCGCCACGGCCACCGCGTAGAGATCCAGCCGCATCGCCAGCGGCAGGTGCTCCATCAGGCGGAGCAGGGGATCGCCGGTCGCCACGGTGTCGCGTGGCACCTCCCCCGGCGCGAACTCGAAGCCGTTGGCCGCGAACGCCTCACCGAAGGCGTTGAGCCGCGGCGCCGGTGCGTGGCAGAGGGAGCAGGAAACGTTGTACTTGCGGGCAAAGGCGGGGATCTCGATCTCCGTGTTCCCATGCCCCACCGCCACGATGGTCCGCTCGGCGCTCGTACTGGCGAGCGCGGGCGCGGTCGCCACGAGCGGCAGCGCGAGCAGGAGGGACGGAATCGTCTGGAGCCAGCGCATGCTTCGACCTCCCGGTCCGGAGGAGCCGACGCGCCGGCGTCGTGTCGACGCATGCGGCCGCATCGATCATATCCCGGCCTGCGGCCCGGCGGCGTAGTGAGCGGGAGGAAAGGCTGTAGTGGCTTCCCCTACTCCGCGCCACCGCGGGGCGGCGACCCGCTGTGCCCGGGCGAGCCGCGGTCGAAGTCGGACCGGCGCGGCGGCTGGAACGCCAGATCGATCGCCAGCCAGAGCGTGCGCGAGACGCGGAAGAACAGCAGCGGCATGACCAGCATGCCGACGATGCCGACCCACAGTACGGCGGTCCAGGGCACGTCCGGCCAGAGCAGCACGACCGCCAGCGTGAGCAGCAGCGCGAACGCCGTCTCGACGCCGACGATGTTCAGCATCCAGGCGCCACTCCAGAAGTCGTGCTCGCCGCGCTCCGGCCGCAGCCCGCAGCTCGGGCAGGCGTCGCGCAGCCGGAACCGGCCGCGGAACAGGTTGCGCCCGCCGCACCAGGGGCAGCGCCCGCACAGCCCGCGCAGCAGCAGTCGGGAGGAGGAGGGCGCGGCCCGGCCCGCCACGGCCGGAACGGGATCCGTGACCATCTCAGATTTCTTCAACACGCTGTCGCATGGACAGCGTATCATAGCGGCTGCGCCCGTGGTGCGCGCGCGCCTTCCCCATCCGATCCGGAGACCCGACGATGGACAATCCCGACGCCCTGGCGGCCATCAACTGGCTGGCGGTAGTGGCAGCGGCGGTCTCGACCTTCATCATCGGCGGGCTCTGGTACGGCCCGCTGTTCGGCCGCACGTGGATGCGCGCCTCCGGCGTGACCGAGGAACAGGCGGCCGCCGGCAACAAGGGCCTCATCTTCGGCCTGTCGCTGGTCCTGCAGTTCATCGCCGCGGCAGTACTCGAGATGTTCATCGGGCCGGAGGCCACGCTCGGCTTCGCGGTTGCCGCGGCCGTATCGGTCGGGTTGTTCTGGGTGGCTACCGCGTTCGGCGTGGTGTATCTCTTCGAGCAGCGGCCCTTCGCGCACTGGGCCGTCAACGCCGGCTACCACGTGGTCTCGTTCCTGGTCATGGGCGTGATCCTCGGCCTGTGGTGAGCCGTCCGCTGCTCGAGTGGCGCCACCCGCAGCCGGGACGCGTCAGAGCGCCAGTTCGCGCTCCCACTGCCAGACCGCGCTCACCACCAGGAGTGCGACCACCACGTGCATGAGGTTCAGTACCGCCGCCTGGCTGGCGATCCAGCCCATGCCGACCGGCGCGCCGAAGGAGAAGGTGAGCAGCAGCACCGACAGCAGCGCGAAGCGCCGGAACGGTCGCTCCACGCGCTCACGGATCGCGCCATAGAAGCTGGTACCGGCGATGGCCGCCCCGAACGTAACGAGCAGAATCGGCAGCAGTGTCACCTCTTCCGGCCGTGCGCGCAGCAGTGCAAAGCCTGAGAAGACGCCGGTGGCCACGCCCAGCATGTAGATCAGCGCGTTCAGTCCGAACGCGATGGTGCCGACCGCCAGTCCGATCCGCCACAGCTCCGCTCGCGCCACCCTTCCGTCCGCTCTCATGTCCGTGTCTCCCGCAGGGTCCGCTCCCACGCTAATGGCCCGCCGCAGCCCCCGGCGTCAGCGGAGTTGCACATCCGTTGTCGGGAGATCTCCGCGATCTGACAGGGGGCGGTCCGATGGTGTCGGCGCCGAAGCCGCGGAAATCCAGCGGATCAGCCACGCGGCCATGGCCGCGAACGTCAGCACCGTGGTGACCAGCAGGAGCCACACCGGCAGCACCGCATCGACCACGTCCGTGAACAGCAGTGGCAGCGCCAGCGCATGCACCGCCACGAACAGGAAGCCGAGGGACAGCGGATACCAGCCGTCCCGCTCGCGCGCCGCCAGGCGCACCATGCCGGCCAGCGCGACGCCCAGTGCCACGAAGGTGACCAGGTGCAGCCCGTTGTACGCCAGCACCGCAGCCGCTTCGGTACTCGCCGCACCGCTGAAGAAGACCGCGGATCCGAGCATCGCCGGGATCAGGAAGGGCGTGCCGCCCTCGGCCAGACCGACGATCGCCAGCAGGCCCGCCGATGCCGCGAAACCGATGAAGCCGGCGACCAGGCCGGCTACCACCGTGTCGCTCCCGGTCACCGCGGGTGGCGGCGCCTGGACGTCCTCGAGGAGCAGTGGCTCTGCGCTACGGGCGACCCGGCCGCGACCGATGGAATCCAGTTGACGCATGTCTGCCTCCTTGCTGGGGCCTACATGCGTACGGATAGCGTCGGGAGCGCCGGTGCGGGATCGGAGGAATCCAGACGCCCGTGTGGGGCATCCTCCGCGACCCGGCCCTCGACCTCAGTCGCCGGCCGCGCCCGGCCGCGCCAGGTCCGGATCCGTACGGTGCTGGAAGATGCTGCCGCGCCGCTCCTGACCGGGGACCACCGTCTGCGGCGGCGCGGGCAGCAGCGGCGGGTCGGTCGGCGGCAGCTCGTCCGCGTACAGCGCGGCCTGGCCGAGGCGCGCGTAGTTGATGGCCAGACCCAGCACGCGCAGCGCCTCCTGATCCGCGTGGAAGCCCATCGAGTTCTCCGCCTCCACGATGTCCGTGAGGAACTGCGCACGGCGCTGGTACAGACGCGCGGTCTCGATGCGCTGCGCCTCTCCGCCCGCCTCCACCTTCTGGCCGATGCCGCGCGCCAGCTGCAGCACGGCGTCGATCGCCACGTTGCGCATCTGGTAGGTGCGGTCCTGGATGGTGTGCACCCTTGAGCGCAGCTCCTCCTCCGACCAGCGGTGGCAGGTCTGACACGCATTGGACACGTTCAGCACCGGGCTGCGCACCCAGTGGTCGCTGACCTTCATCGCGCCCACACGCATGTACGGCATGTGGCAGTCCGAACAGGTGACGCCGCTGCGCGCGTGCACCCCCTGCATGTACATCTCGAACTCCGGGTGCTGCGCCTTGAGCACGCGCGCTCCGCTGATCGCGTGCGTCCAGTCGGCAAAGTCCTGCTCCTCGTAGTAGGCCAGCATGTCGTCGGCGCGGAGGCCGTTGGCCCACGGATAGGTCAGCCGCTTCTCCTGGCCGCGGAAGTAGTACTCGACGTGACACTGCGCGCATACGAAGGTGCGCATCTCGGCTCGCGTCGCCTCCTCGTTCACGTCGAAATCGTCGTCGCCCAGGAAGGTGCGCACGCCCTCGATGAAGCCGGGGCGCGTCACGCGCAGCTCCATCGTCTCCGGATCATGGCAGTCGATGCAGGAGACCGGGTGCTCCGCCAGCGCGGCGGCCTCCTGGTACGGCAGCTGGTTGACGCGCTCGAAGCCGAGCATGATGTCGCCGTCGCCCGCATCGCGGTACACGGTGTACGTCGAGGCGTGGCAGTGCAGGCAGGTGCCCGGCTGCTGCACCACGCGCTGGCGTTCGGTGAAGATCTGGTCGATGAACATGTAGGCGTGGCCACGCTCCTCGCGGAAGTCCTCGGCGAAGGCGTAGCCAGCCCAGAAGTCACGCAGGCGCGGGTCCTCGACCAGGCGCGACGCGGCCACGGTATCGCGCGGATCGACATCGGTCGGCTGCACGGGCAGCGCCTCGCTGCCGCCGTAGCGGGTGCGCACCATGTCGACGGTGTTGTTGTACAGGTCGTACTGGATCGGGAAGTTCCGCCCCCAGATGGCCGGGTCGACGATGGAGTCGTTCAGGTCGACCACGCGGTAGAACGGGTCGAACGCCTCCGCCTTGCGCTCGAAGATGTTGGTCAGCAGTGCGGCGACGCCGAGCGTGATCAGCGCGGCCGCGACGATGCCGACCACCAGCCAGACGGTCGAGATGCCGCGGCGGTCCCGGATGATGCGATCGGTCATGTGCTTCGCTCCCTGGCGTTCCGTCTCAGCGTACCCAGTGGCCCACGTAGCGATGGCAATGGGTGCACTCCAGACCCTCTCCGCTGTCGTAGTCGTGCACCTCGTCGGGCGACTCCTCCCCCGGCTGCATGCTGGCGGTGAGGCGTGCGTGGCAGTCGCGGCAGGCCTCCTCGACGATCTCGTGGTTCCGCTCCGTGATGCGCAGCGGATACGGGTAGTTGCCGGTGGTGAAGTAGAACGAGTGCCAGAACCCGTTGCGCGCCTTGGTCGCGTACTTGGGGATCAGCGAGTGCGGGGTGTGGCAGTCGTTGCAGCCCGCCACTGCGCGGTGACTCGACTTGAGCCAGGCCGCGTAGTGCTCGTCCATGATGTGGCAGTTGGCGCAGGCGGCGGGGTCCTTGGTCAGGTACGAGTAGCCGCGGGCGTAGACGAAGGTGAAGCCACCCAGCCCGATCATCATGCCGATCACGATGGCTGCCACGATGAACAGCCACGACCGCCTTGCCACGCGCGCCTCCGGTTGTCGATTGGATCGGTGGAATCGGGCGAGCAACAACCACGCCGGCAAAGGCGAGGTGGAGGTCGGGAAAGCGCGACCGGGGGCGGTCACACTGCTCGGCGACCGCCCCCGGCACTGCGCAGGATCGTGCTGCGATGCGGCGTGCTGCGTCTACTTCGCCGCGATCTGGATCCTGCGGCCCCGCGACTCCGCCGATTTCGGCATGTGGATCTTCACCACGCCGTCCTCGAAGTCCGCCCGGATCTTCTCCGGGTCGACCGTGCGGGGCAGGGTGAAGGAGCGCTCGAAGGAGCCGTAGCTGCGCTCCCAGATGTGATACTTGCGCTCCTTCTTCTCCGACTCCTGCTTGCGCATCCCCTTCAGGGTGAGCACGCCGTCCTCGAACGTGATCTCCACGTCCTCGCGGCGCACGCCCGGCAGGTCGGCGGTGAGCAGGTACTCCTCGTCATTGTCGACGAGGTCGACCGAGGGGGTCCAGCCCAGCGTCTCGGCCGAGAGCTCCGGCAGCTGCACGAACGGGTTCATGCGGCGGAACACGCGGTCGAAGATGTCGCCGTCGTCCCACAGCTCGGGGAAACGTGTGCTGCGCTTCACGACTTGCATGGCACCTCCTTGTCCCGCCGCGGCTCCGGCGCCCGCGGACAGCCCGCGGGACGTTCCGCGGCGGATGCTGCACGATCGCGCGCGCGAGAGACGCCCGGCGTAGGGAGGAGTCCGCGACATTTGTAGGGAAGGTGCGGATGGCGTCGGCGTGCCTCAGCGGTAGCTTGCGTGCGAGCCGTGCGACTCCAGTTCGATGCGCGCTTCGTCCTTCATGAGCACCCACATCGTGTAGATGCCGAGCAGGGTGCCGAGCGGCGGGTTGAACAGGTTGAGCACGCCGAGCACGAAGCCGAGCGGGCGAGCCCAGGAGCGGCGGGTCCACAGCCCCCAGGCCAGGAACAGGCCGGGCAGGGCCAGGACCAGCAGGAAGAAGCCGACGAAGCTGCCGATGCCGAGCAGCACGGAGAAGGCGACCAGGTCGCCGCTGATGACGCCCGGCACGGCCATCGCCCCGAACACGATCATGGCGGCGAGCAGTTCGCCGATCGATCCGATCAGATAGAGAACGGCCAGTACATTCAGATGCGTCCGCACGATTCCTCCGTGTCAGGGTCGTTGGCGGTGTCCACGGGCCCTACGTTCGGGCACGCCCACGGCTTCACGCAACGACCGGGAGCAACGATGCAGCAGAGTTCGACCTCCGCCCCCTCGCTCGATCCGATCCTGCGTCCGCGCTCGATCGCGGTGGTCGGCGCGTCGCGTTCGCGCGACACCATCGGCAACCAGGTGCTGACCAACCTGGTCGAGCGCGGCTTCCAAGGTCCGGTCTACCCGGTGAACCCGTCCGCGCCGGCGATCCATTCGATCCGCGCCTATCCGACGGTCGAAGCGCTGCCCGAGCCGGTGGACCTGGCCGTGGTCGTGGTGCCCAAGGAGGGCGTGGTCGAGGTGGCGGAGTCGTGCGGGCAGGCGGGCGTGCGCGGACTGGTCGTCATCTCGGCCGGCTTCCGCGAGATCGGCGGGGAGGGCGCGCGGCGGGAGGCGGCGCTGATGGAGGTGGTCCGTCGCCACGGCATGCGCATGGTCGGGCCGAACTGCCTGGGCGTGCTGAACACGCACCCGGACTTCTCGATGAACGCCACGTTCGCGCCCGTCATGCCGCCGCACGGCGCCGCGGGGCTGCTGTCGCAGTCGGGCGCGATCGGCCTGTCGGTGCTGGACTACGCCAAGGAGTACGGCATCGGCGTATCGCAGTTCGTCTCGATCGGCAACAAGCCGGACGTCAGCGGCAACGACCTGCTCGAGTACTGGGAACACGACGACACGGTCGAGCTGATCCTGCTCTACGTCGAGAGCTTCGGCAACCCGACCAAGTTCCGCGAGCTGGCGACGCGCATCTCGCGCAGCAAGCCGATCATCGCGCTCAAGGCCGGGCGTTCGCGGGCGGGGGGCGCGGCGGCCTCGTCGCATACCGGCGCGCTGGCGGCGAACGACGTGGCGGTCGACGCGCTGCTGGCGCAGGCCGGCGTGCTGCGCGCCGGCTCCATCGAGGAGCTGTTCGACATGGCCATGGCGTTCGGCGGCCAGGCGCTGCCGCGCTCGCGCAGGACGGCGGTGGTCACCAACGCGGGCGGGCCGGGCATCCTCGTGGCCGATGCGCTGGAGATGCACGGACTGGACGTGGCGCCGCTGGCCGAATCCACGCAGCAGAAGCTGCGGCCGCTGTTCCCCGAGGAGGCGTCGCTGCGCAATCCGCTGGACATGATCGCCTCGGCCCGCGCGTCGGGGTATCGCGCGGCGCTGGACGCGATCCTGTCGGACGACGGCATCGACGCCGCCGTCGCGATCTTCGTCCCGCCGTTGGGGGTCAGGCAGGAGGAGGTCGCGGAGGCGATCGGCACCGCCGCGTCCCAGCACCCGCAGAAGCCGGTCATGGCGGTGCTGATGGGCAGGGAGGGGCTGCCGCAGGGCAAGGCGGAACTGCACGAGGTGGGCATTCCGGCCTACATCTTCCCGGAGTCGGCCGCGCGCGCACTCAGCGCGCTGAACCGCTACCGCGACTGGATCGAGAGCCCGCTGTCCGTGATGGAGGACGTGGCGGTGGACGCCGAGCGGGCGCGCGCGATCGTGAACGCGGCACGGGATCAGGGGCGCGAGCGGCTGGACGAGATCGAGGCGCTGCAGCTGCTGGACGCCTACGGCATTCCCGCCGCGCCAGCGGCGCTGGCCACCAGCCCCGAACAGGCCGCGGCACTCGCAAGGGACATCGGCTTCCCCGCGGTCATGAAGGTGGTCTCGCCCCAGGTCCTGCACAAAAGCGACGTGGGCGGCGTCCGGCTCGGCATCCGTGACGCCGACGAGGCCGCATCGGTCTACGCCGAGATCGAGCGCGCGGTGCGCGCGGCGCAGCCGGACGCCGAACTGAAGGGCGTGCTCGTGCAGCGCACGGTCGAGGGCGGGCGCGAGACCATCGCCGGGCTCTCGCGCGACCGCCTGTTCGGGCCGCTGGTCATGTTCGGGTTGGGCGGCATCTTCGTGGAGGCGATCGGCGACGTGCTGTTCCGCCTGGCGCCGCTGGACCGGCGCGGCGCGCTGGAGATGGTGCGCGGCATCCGTGGCGCCCGGATCCTGGAGGGAGTGCGCGGTCAGCCGCCCGCCGATGCGGACGCGCTGGCCGACGTGCTGGTGCGCCTGTCGCGGCTGGCCGCCGACCTGCCCGAGATCGCGTCGCTGGACGTGAACCCGCTGCTGGCGCAGCCGGACGGCTGCATCGCCGCGGACGCGCGCGTGCTACTGAGCTGACGCGCGACCGAGCGACGCGCGGAAGAACTCGCCTGCCAGTTCCGCCACGACGCCCAGCTTGCCGGGCTCCTCGAAGAGGTGGCCGGCGGCGGGCACGATCTCGATGCGCGGCGCCGTCCCCGTCATCTGCGAGGCCGCGTCGCGGTTCATGCCGATGACCGGCTCGTCCGCGCCGCCCACGATCAGCAGCACCGGCTGACGCACGCGGGGCAGGTGGTCGCGGGCGAGGTCGGGGCGCCCGCCGCGTGAGACGACGGCGCCGACCGCGTCCGGCCGTTCGGCCGCGGCGATCAGCGCCGCGGCCGCGCCCGTGCTCGCGCCGAACAGGCCGATCGGTAGCTTCCGGGTCTCCTCGTGCTCCACCAGCCAGTCGCACGCGGCGATCACACGCCGCCCCAGGAGCGGGATGTCGAAGCGCAGCTCACGCGTGCGCAGATCGACCTGCTCCTCCTCGGCCGTCAGCAGGTCGATCAGCAGCGTGGCCAGGCCACGTTCGCGCAGCCGGTCGGCCACGAAGCGGTTGCGGCTGCTGAAGCGGCTGCTGCCGCTGCCGTGCGCGAACGCGACCACGCCGATCGTATCGCCGCCGGCAGGCAACAGCAGGTCGCCCTCCACCTCCGCATCGTCGGCGCGGAAGCGCACGGTCTCCCCGGTATCGGTGTCACTGCGCATGCTCCTGCTCCCCCGTGCGCTCGCGCTCCAGCAGCGCGCGCACCTCCTGGTCGCTGACCTGTTCGAACTGCTCGTAGCCGAGGCCGACGGCGCGGAACGGGTCGGGCGTGCGTGCGCAGACCACATCGTCGGCCTCGCGGCGCAGCATGTCGCACGTCTCGGCCGCGGCGACGGGAACGGCCACGATGATCTCGGCCGGCTCCGCCGCCCGGACGGCGGCCACCGCGGCGCGCATGGTCGCGCCGGTGGCCAGCCCATCGTCCACCAGGATCACCGTGTGGTCGTGCAGGTCGGGCGCGGGCCGGCCGCCGCGGTACTCCCGCTCGCGGCGCTCCAGCTCCTTCTGCTCGTCCGCGGCGACGGCCGCGACCGCATCATCGGTGATGTCCAGCGCGTCCAGCACGTCGCGGTTCAGCACGCGCACGCCGCCCGTGGCGATGGCGCCCATCGCCAGCTCGGGATGGCCGGGCACGCCCAGCTTCCGCACGAGGTAGATGTCCAGCGGCGCGTGCAGCCGGTCGGCCACCTCCCGCGCGACGGGGACGCCGCCGCGCGGCAGCGCCAGCACGATGGCGCTGGCGTCGTCGGCGCGGTCGCTGAGCAGGTCGGCGAGCGCACGACCGGCCTCCCGTCGATCGCGGAACCGTTCCATCGATCCTCCCAGCAGGGGTCGTCGGTCGCCCGCGCAGGTTGCAAGGAAGGGTCCGCCGGAGCGGTCCTTGCTCGTCAGGAGCGGCGGACGAACGGCGCGGGAGAAGGAGCATGGATACGACGGGAACGCGCACGCGCGACGGCGCGGACGCACTGGCCGAGCGCGTCGCACGGGTGCACAGGCCGTTACGGAACGACGCCGACCTGGACCCGCTCATCGACCGGCTGCGGGACGCGCGTGTCGTGCTGCTGGGGGAGGCGTCCCACGGCACGTCGGAGTTCTACGGCTGGCGGCACCGCATCAGCCGCCGACTGATCGAGGAGCATGGCTTCGGCTTCATCGCAGTCGAGGGCGACTGGCCGGACTGCTGGGAGGTCGACCGCTACGTGCGCGGCCGGCCGGGCGCAGGCCCGAACGCGGACGCGGTGCTGCACGCGTTCCGCCGCTGGCCCACGTGGATGTGGGCCAACCGAGAAGTGGTCGCGCTGGCCGAATGGATGCACGACCACAATCGCGAACTCGAGCCGGAGCGGCGCGTCGGCTTCTTCGGCCTGGACGTCTACTCGCTCTGGGAGTCGATGGAAGCGGTGCTCGACTACCTGGAGGACGTCGATGCGGACGCGGCGCGTCGCGCGCGCGACGCGTACGGCTGCTTCGATCCCTACGGCGGCGATGCGCAGGAGTACGCCTTCTCGACGCGCTTCGTGCCGGACTCCTGCGAGGAGGAGGTCGTGTCGATCCTCACGGAGATCCGGCAGCGGGCGCTCCAGCAACGGGAAGGCACGCGCGGCGCGGACGAGGGCGACGGCGTCTTCAACGCCGAGCAGAACGCGCTGGTCGCGAAGAACGCCGAGCGCTACTACCGCGCAATGGTGCGCGGCGGCCCCGACAGCTGGAACCTGCGTGACCTGCACATGATGGAAACGCTCGAGCGGCTGCTGGAGCAGCGAGGCGACGCGTCGCGCGCGATCGTGTGGGAGCACAACACGCACATCGGCGATGCGCGCGCGACGGACATGGCCGCCGCGGGCATGCTCAACGTCGGCCAGCTCGCGCGCGAGCGCTGGGGAGAGCGGGCGCCGCTGGTGGGCTTCTCGTCGCACCGCGGCAGCGTGATCGCCGGACGCTGGTGGGGCGCGCCGATGGAACGGATGGAAGTGCCGCCCGCCCGCCAGGGCAGCTGGGAGCACGTGCTGCACGATGCGGTCGGGCGGGACGCGCTGCTGCTCTCGCCGGAGCTCTTGGACGGCGACCGTGGTGAGGCGCTGGAGCGGCGCGGCCACCGCGCGATCGGCGTGGTCTACAAGCCGGCCGAGGAGCGCTTCGGCAACTACGTGCCGACCGTGCTGCCGCGCCGCTACGACGCGCTGCTGCACATCGACGAGAGCCACGCGCTGTCGCCGCTGCACATGCGGGCGGAGGACGACAGCGAGCCGCCGGAGACGTTTCCCAGCGGATTCTGACGTGATCCACATCGGCATCTCCGGCTGGAACTACGCCGGCTGGCGCGGCGACTTCTACCCGGACCGGCTGCCGCAGCGGCGCGAACTGGAATGGGCCTCGCGCAGATTCACCTCGATCGAGGTGAACGGCACCTTCTACTCGCTGCAGCGGCCCGAGTCCTTCGAGCAGTGGCGGCGTACCGCGCCGGACGGCTTCGTCTACGCCATCAAGGGCAGCCGCTTCATCACGCACATGAAGCAGCTGCGCGAACCGGAGCAGGCGCTGGCCAACTTCCTCGCCCAGGGCGTGCTGCGCCTGGACGACAAGCTCGGGCCCATGCTGTGGCAGTTTCCCGACCGCATGCGCCTGGACGACGAGCGCGCCGAGCGGCTCGACCGGTTCCTCGCCATGCTGCCGCGCGATACGCATCAGGCTGCGGCGCTGGCCGAGCGACACGGGCCGCAGGTGGCGGGGCGCGCCTGGCTGGAACCCGGACCGAAGCGGCGGCTGCGCCACGCGGTGGAGGTGCGCCACCCGAGCTGCTTCGACGATCACCTCGTGCGCATCCTGCGCCGGCACGGCGTCGCCTTCGTTTTCTCGGACGCGGCCGACTGGCCGTATGCGGAGGAGATCACGGCCGGGTTCGTCTACATCCGGCTGCACGGCAGCCGCCGCACCTACACCAGCCGCTACAGCGACGGGCAACTGGACACGCTGGCCAGGAAGATCGGGGACTGGGCGACGGGCGCGGAGCCGGAGGACGCAGTCCGCATCACCGGGCGGCCTCCGCCGCGACGCAAATCGCGCGACGTCTACGTCTACTTCGACAACGACGCCAAGGTGCACGCGCCGCGCGACGCACGTCGACTCGCGCGCCGGCTGGGTGTGGCGCCGCCGCAGACGTTCCGCTGGAAGGAACCGGAAGGAGACTGAACGTGAAAAGGGCCGGTGCGACGTGCGCACCGGCCCTTTTCGTTCCGCTCGGCGGTCGGAGGACTACCAGCGATTGACGCCCATGTTGCGCCCCTCGGAACGGTCCCGGCCGCCGCGACCGCCGCCGCCACCGCCCCGGCCATAACCGCCTCGGTCGCCGCCGCGATCGCCACCACCGTAGCCGCCACGATCGCCGCCGCGATCGCCGCCGCCGTAGCCGCCACGATCGCCGCCGCCGCCGCGCCGCTGCGCGCCCTCACCCTGACCCTCACCGCCGGAGGCGCCGCCCTGCGGCGCATCCAGCCGCACCACGTTCTCCGCGCGCGGCCCCTTGGCCTCCTGCTTCAGGTCGAACTCCACGCGCTCACCCTCGTCCAGTGTGCGGAAGCCGCTGCCCTGGATGGAGCTGTGGTGGACGAATACGTCGGGCCCGCCATCCTGGGTGATGAAGCCGTAGCCCTTCTCCTGCGAGAACCACTTCACGGTTCCGGTCAAACGCGACATGGGACGTTTCCTCTTGGTCTTGAGCGCGCGATCCGACCGCCTGTCGGACCCGCCCTCCACCACTGCGCAATGCGTGCCAGCGCGGCGAAAAACGACTCGACCCCGGCACCGTCGTCCCGCAGGAGCGGGCGGTACCGGGGTCGAACTGCCGTGTCCGCGATCCGGACCGGCGTCCCTGAAAGAAGTCTAGCGGCTGCGCCGGCGCGCCCGCGCGTTACGACGACGCGCTGCGGCTGCCTTCCGCTTCTTCGCCTCGCTAGGCTTCTCGTAGAAACGCCGCTTCTTCATGTCCTTGAACAGACCCGACCGGATCAGCTTGCGCCGGAACTGCTTCAGCGCCCAGTCCAGACGATCGTTCTCGTCCAGGATCACTTCGACCATGCAGTAACACCCCCTCACGGTCTGTTGAGGTACGCGCGCGCCGAGCCGGACTGGCCGGAGCGCAGCGTTGAAAGGTAATCGCGAGGGGTGGAAGCTGTCTAGGCTCGGAGACTGGCGGAAGTGCGGGTGGTGGCGGCGCGCCGGCCTCTTTCCGCAAGCGAACCGAGTGCCCCGCGGCGTAGCCGCCTCCCCGCGGCGAAGCCGCCTCCCCGCGAGCGTAGCGAGCGTCCCCGCGACCGAAGGGAGCCGCCCCGCGACCGAAGGGAGCCACCCCGCGACCGAAGGGAGCCGTATCAGCGTCCTCCGGCGCGCCAGTGGCGCCAGAGGTCGGGGTGGAACAGCACGAGGACGGTGAAGACCTCGAGGCGGCCGACCAGCATCAGGAACACGAGCACGATGTGCGACCAGGGTCCCATCCAGCCGTAGTTCTCCACGGCGCCGACATCGCCGAGGCCGGGGCCGATGTTGCCGATGGCGGAGGCGGCGGCGCCGATCGAGGTGGCCAGGTCGTTGCCGAGCAAAGCCAGCGCGAGGGCGCCGGCGGCGAAGATGCTGAGATAGAGCAGGATGAACGCGAGTACGTTGAGCAGCACCGGTTCCCGCAACGCCTTGCGGCCGAGGCGGGTCAGGATCACGCCCTGCGGATGGATGGCCTTGCGCAGTTCGGACAGGCCGTGCCGGAGCAGCACGTAGATGCGCATGCTCTTGAGGCCGCCGGCGGTGGAGCCCGCCATGCCGCCGGCGAACATGAGCAGCAGGATCGTCATCTGCGCGCCGACGCTCCACAGCTCGTAGTCGAAGGTGATGTAGCCGGTGGTGGTGGCGATGGACACGGCCTGGAACAGCGCGTCGCGGAACGGTCCGTCCACGCCGCCGGAATGGCGGCCACTGAGCAGCGCGGCGGACAGCAGGATCACGGTGGCGATCGCGATGATGACGGTGTAGAGCCGCCACTCGGGGTCGTTGCCGTAGACGCCGGGCCGGCGCGTCAGCGCCCGGTAGTGCAGGGCGAAGTTGATTCCGGCCAGGTACATGAAGGCGATGATCACGTACTGGATGAACGGCGACTGGTAGGCGGCGATGGACGCGTTGCGCGGGGAGAAGCCGCCCGTGGACATGGTGGTGAACGCGTGCGCCACCGCGTCGAACGGCAGCATGCCGCCGATCATGAGCAGCCCTGCCTCGACGCCCGTCATGCCGGCGTAGACGTACCAGAGCAGCTTGGCGGTCTGCGCGATGCGGGGCTGCAGCCGTTCCGGGGTGGGGCCCGGCACCTCGGCCTGGAACAGCTGCATGCCGCCCACGCCCAGGAAGGGGAGGATGGCGATGCCGAGCACGATGATGCCCATGCCGCCGATCCACTGCGTGAGCGAGCGCCAGAACAGGATGCCGTGCGGCAGCGCCTCGATGTCGCTGAAGACCGTGGCGCCGGTGGTGGTGAAGCCCGATACCGACTCGAACAGCGCGGCGACCGGGGAGTCGAGCACGCCGGCGAAGAGGAAGGGCAGCGCGCCCACCACGCCGATCGCCAGCCAGGCGAGCGAAACGACGGCGTAGCCCTCGCGCACGTTCAGATCGCGCTGCAGGGCGGTGAAGCGACGCCCGAGGAAGCCGAGTACGCCGGCGATGAGGGTGGTGATCGCGAAGGCCGGTGCGTCGCCCTCCCCGTAGCCCAGCGCGAGCACGGTCGTCACGGCCAGCGCGGCGGACAGCGCCAGCAGCACCAGCGAGACGACGTGGATGAGGTGGCGGTACCTCACGCGAAGAGCGACTCGATCTCGCGGATGGACGACGGCAGCGCGAAGACGATCACCTTGTCGCCGGGCATGACCACGTCGCGGCCGCGCGGCAGGATCACCTCCTCACCGCGCAGGATGATGCCGAGCACGGCGTTCTCGGGGAAGTCGACCTCCTGCAGGGTGCGGCCGGCGATGGGCGCGCGCTCGCGCACGTCCAGCTCGAGCGCCTCCGCGTCGATGCCCTTGAGCGTGGCGACGCTGAGCACGTTGCCGCGCCGGACGTAGCGCAGGATCGCGTTGACCGTGGACATCTTGGGCGAGACCGCGGCGTCGATGCCGACGCGGCCGACCAGCGGCATGTAGTCGAAGCGCTGGATCAGGCTGATGACGCGGCGCGCGCCGCTGCTCTTGGCGAGCAGGCTGGACAGCATGTTGGTGTCGTCGTGGCCGGTGTAGGCCACGAAGCCGTCCGCGCCCTCGATGCCCTCCATCTCGAGCAGTTCGAGGTTGGTCGCGTCGGCGTTGAGTACCAGCGCGCGCGGCAGCCGTTCTGCCAGCTCGACGCAGCGCTGCCGGTCCACGTCCAGGATGGTGCACTCGACGTTGTGCTCCTCCAGGTACTCGCCCAGGTAGATCGCCTCGTCGCGGCCGCCCGCGATCATGACGCGGCGCAGCTTGGCGGAGGGGTAGCCGGCCATGGGCGCCAGGCGGTCGGCCTCGTCCGACGGCGCCAGCACGTAGATCAGATCACCGGCCTCGATGCGGCTGGAACCGGTCGGGATCTCGGTGCGGCCGTCGCGCACGATCGCGACCGTGATGTAGTGTCGATCGCGCAGCATCTGCGCGATCTCGGCGAGCGACTTGTCCGCCACGTCCGAGCCCTCGCGCACGCGCAGCCCGACCAGCTGTACGCGGCCATCGGCGAAGCGGACCAGGTCGGTCGCGGCCTCGCTGTTCAGCAGCTGGAACGTTTCCCAGGCGCACTCGCGCTCCGGGTTGATCATCAGGTCCACGCCCAGGTGCTCGCGCGAGAGCACGTCGCCGCGGGTGTAGTAGTCCACGTTGGAGATGCGCGCGACCTTGAAGCGCGCGCCCAGCCGGCTGGCCGCCAGGCACGCGACCAGGTTGACCTCGTCCTCTCCGGAAACGGCGAGGAACAGGTCGGTGCGGTCGATGCCGGCCTGCTCGAGGTTGCGCAGCGACGCGCCGTTGCCGGTGAGGGCCAGCACGTCCAGCTGCTCGGACACGGCCGCGGCGCGGCGTGCGTCCGCCTCGATCACGACCACGTCCTGCCCTTCGACCGACAGACGCTCGGCCAGATGGAAGCCGACGGCGCCGGCTCCGATGATCACGACACGCATGTGCTCCCGGATCGGGGGTGGCGGCGGGTGGCGCGGCGGCTCCCGACGCAATGAGCGCGCAAGCGGCGCAAACTCCGGGAGAGCCCCGCTCGCGTCAACGTTGTCGGCCGCGCCGCGGCGGACTTATGCTCGTGCCCATGATTCGCCCCCGCTTCCAGGAGGAGCGCCGCGCCGGCAGCCGTACCGGTCGCGCCGCGCGATCGCGCGCGATCGCGTTCGCGCTGCCGATCCTGCTGCTGCCGACCGTGGGTGCGTGCGCCAAACGGGCGCCGCCCGTACCGCTCGAGCCGCGTCACGTCGAGGCTGGGCCCGTCTACCGGCCCTCGGACGACCTGCTGTCGCGGCCGGACCTGCAGCGGGTGGTGGATCTGCAGGTGGCGCGGGACGGGCAGGCACTGGCCGCGCTGCTGTTCGACATGGATCCCGCGGTGCGCGCGCGGGCGGCGTTCGCACTGGGCTCCGTGCAGGACTCGGCCGCGGTGCCGTCGCTGGTGCGCCTGCTGGAGCAGGACGCCGTTGCGCGCGTGCGGTCGGACGCGGCGTTCGCGCTGGGGCAGACGCCAGCGGAGGCGGGCGTGCGGGCGCTGGTCGGCCGATTGACCGTCGAGCCGGATACGGCGGTGCTGATTTCGGTGGTCGAGGCGCTTGGCAAGGCGGGGATGCTGGATGCGCTGGACACGCTGGCGGTGCTTCGCATGGCCGAGCCCCGCGGGGACGGCGCGGAAGCGTTGCGCGCGGCGCTGGCGCTGGCGTACGCGCGCTTCGGCCTGCGCGGCTATCACCACGCCGATGCGGTCGAATGGCTGCTCGAAGCGATCACGGCCGACGAGCCGGCGGTGCGGCAGAACGCCGCCTACTACTTCGGCCGGTCCGCGCGGGCAGAGGCGTGGGCGCAGCGGCGGCGCCGGCTGGTGCGTGCGCTCGAGGTGTACGCGCCGGACGACCGCGCCGCGATGCACCTGCTGCCGGCCCTGACCCGCGTCGAGGATACGGACGACGTCGCCCCCATCGCGGCGTGGCTGAACGGGTCGAGCGCGTGGCCGAATCGCGTCAACGCCGCGCGGGCGCTGATCCGACGGCTCGAGTTGCCCGCCGCGCGCGCCGCGCTGCTGGACGCGCTGAGCGATCGCTCGCACCACGTGCGTCGCGCTGCGGCCGAGACGCTGGCTGGCGCGACGCTGGACGGCCCCGAGCGCTCCCGTGCGCTGGCGGTGCTGCGTCGCCCGGACACGGCGCCGCCGGTGACCGGCGCGCTGATGCGTGCGCTGGCACGCAGCGGGGCCCGGGCGGAGGTCCTGCGGGCGTACGACGCGCAGGCGAGCAGCGCGGCACGGCGGTACGCGCTGCCGGCGCTGGCGTCGCTGAGCGATGCGCGAGCGCTGGACGCACTGGAGCACGCCGCCACCGACACCGTCGCCGGAGTGGCGGCCGCCGCGATCGAGGCGCTGGCCGCGAGACGCGCCGCGGCGGACAGCGCGCCCGAGCTGGCTGTGCCGGCCGGCCGCGCGTTCCGCACTCTCTCGGCCGGACTGCGGCGGCGCGACCTGGCCGTGACCACGGCCGCTGCGCAGGCGCTGGCGGACTCCGCCTTCGCACCCCTCGGGGCGGGGCCGCTGCTGCAGTCGGTCTACCTGCAGCTGTCCATGCCGGCGGACGTGGAGCCGATGACGGCGATCCTGGCGGCGCTCGGCACGCTGGGCGACAGCAGCGCCCTGCCGCTGCTGCGGGAGGCGGGCGCGTCGGAGCATCGCCCGCTGCGCCAGGCCGCGGCGGGCGCGCTGGAGCGGATCACCGGCGAGCCGGTGGACGTGGCCGGTGCGGGCGCGGGGCCGACGCCCCCCGTGGACTGGGACCGGCTGCGTCGCTGGGGGCCGCGCCCCCGACTCGTGTTGGAGACGGTGCACGGCGCGGTCGTGGTCGAGTTGAGCGGGGAGCAGGCGCCGCAGACGGTGGCCGGCATTCTCGCCCTCGCCGAGGCCGGCGAGTACGATGGCGTGCCGTTCCACCGCGTCGTGCCCAACTTCGTCGTGCAGGGCGGCGACTACACGCGCGGCGACGGCTGGGGCGGCCCGCCCTGGGCGATGCGCAGCGAGTTCACCCGCATCCCCTACCTGCGCGGGACGCTGGGCATGGCCAGCGCGGGCAAGGACACGGAGGGTTCCCAGTTCTTCGTGACGCACAGCATGCAGCCGCACCTGGACGGCCGCTACAGCGCGTTCGGCACCGTGGTCGAGGGGCTGGACGTGGTGGACGCGATCGCCGAGGACGACGTCGTGGTGCGGGCGCGCGTGCAGCCGACACCCGCGCCGACGGCCACGACGCCGCAGTGAGCCGAACCCGATCGCACCTCCCGGAGAAGACGTGAGCGAGATCCGAACGCTGAACCCTGCGACGGGTGAGTTGCTCGAGCGGTTCGAGCCGCTGGACGGGGCCGGCATCGAGCGGGCGCTGGAGCGCGCGTGGACCACCTTCGTCGACTATCGCCGGACCTCCCTCGAGGAGCGCGCCGGCTGGCTGCGCGCCGCCGCCGACATCCTGGAGTCGGAGAAGCGGACGTGGGCGGAGACGATGACGACGGAGATGGGCAAGCCGATCGGCGCGGCCGTCGCGGAAGCGGAGAAGTGCGCCTGGGCCTGCCGCCACTACGCCGAGCACGGCACGGCGATGCTGGCGGACCGCGAGGTGGAGACGGGCGCGGAGCGCAGCTGGATCCGGCACGATCCGCTCGGCCCCGTGCTGGCCATCATGCCGTGGAACTTCCCGTTCTGGCAGGTCTTCCGCTTCGCGGCGCCCGCCCTGATGGCCGGCAACGTGGGGCTGCTCAAGCACGCCTCCAACGTGCCGCGCTGCGCGCTCGCGATCGAGGAGGTGCTGCGGCGCGCGGGCTTTCCCGACGGCGCGTTCCAGACGCTGCTGATCGGCAGTGACCCGGTCGAGGAGATCCTCGCCGACCCGCGCGTGCGTGCGGCGACGCTGACCGGCAGCGAGGGTGCCGGGCGCGCGGTCGCGGGCGCGGCGGGCCGCAACCTGAAGAAGACGGTGCTGGAGCTGGGCGGCAGCGACCCGTTCATCATCATGCCCGGCGCGGACCTGGACGCGGCGATCCGCACGGGCGTCAAGGCGCGCACGATCAACAACGGCCAGAGCTGCATCGCCGCGAAGCGGTTCATCGTGGACCGCCGCATCGCCGACCGGGCGCTGGAGCGCTACCGCGACGCCATGGCGGCACTGGTCGTCGGTGACCCGATGGACGAGGCCACGGACGTGGGGCCGCTGGCCACCGAATCGATCCGGGACGACCTCGAGCGGCAGGTGCGCGAGAGCATGGACGCCGGGGCGCGGCTGGCGCTGGGCGGCCGCACGATCGACCGGCCGGGCTGGTGGTTCGAACCGTCGATTCTGACCGACATCCCGACGGGCTGCCCCGCGTACGAGGAGGAGCTGTTCGGCCCGGTCGCCGCGTGGTTCGAGGCCGACGGCGTCGACGACGCCATCCGCATCGCCAACGACACCGGCTTCGGACTCGGTTCCGCCGCATGGACGGAGGACCAGGCGGAGCAGGAGCGCTTCATCGCCGGCCTCGAGGCGGGGCAGGTCTTCCTCAACGGCATGGTCGCTTCCGATCCGCGCCTGCCCTTCGGCGGCGTCAAGCGCTCAGGCTACGGCCGCGAGCTGAGCAGCCACGGCATCCTCGAATTCGTCAACGTGAAAACGGTGTCGGTCCAATCCACGGCCGGCGCGGGAGAAACCGAATGATCCAGGACCCGACCGCCGTCTTCGCCTATATCGCCGCCGTGCTCGGGGCGGTGTTCTGGGCCAGCGGGCAGCCCTCGCTGAAGCGGCTGTTCGACGTGCTGCCGCCCGTGATCTGGGCGTACTTCATCCCCACGCTGTCCACCACCTTCGGCATCATCCCGGCCTCCTCCCCCGCGTACGGCTGGATGATCCGCTTCCTGCTGCCGTTCTCGCTGCTGCTGCTCATGATTACCATCGACCTGCGCTCCGTGCTGAAGCTGGGGCCGATGGCGCTGATCATGGTGTGCGCCGGCACGCTCGGCATCGTGATCGGCGGGCCGATCTCGCTGCTGGTCTTCGGCCAGTTCCTGCCCGAGAACGCGTGGACCGGCTTCGCCGCGCTGTCCGGCAGCTGGATCGGCGGCACCGCCAACATGGTCGCCATCGCGGAGAGCGTCGGCACCCCCGAGTCGATCCTCGGGCCGATCATCGTCGTGGATACCGTGGTCGGCTACGGCTGGATGGGCATCCTGCTGCTGATGAGCGCCTGGCAGCACAAGTACGACCAGCGCACCGGCGCCAACACCGCCGCACTGGAGGAGACAACGCGCCGGCTCGAGGAGATGGAGCAGCACCGCCGTCCCATGCTGCTGCGCGACCTGGCGATGATCGTCGGGCTCGGATTCGGCGGCGCCGTGATCGCCGTCGCGCTGGGCGGCGCCATGCCTTCGCTCGGCGACCCGACCATCATCAGCAGCACCACCTGGGCGGTGCTGATCGTGGTCACCGTCGGGCTCGCCCTGTCGTTCACACCCGTGTCGAACGTGGAGGAGGCCGGCGCGTCACGCGTCGGCTACGCCGCGCTCTACCTGCTGCTCGGCGCGATCGGCGCGCAGGCCGACCTCAAGGCCGTGCTCGCGACGCCCCTGTTCCTGCTCGCCGGCGCGCTCTGGCTCTTCATCCACGCGCTGATCCTCTTCGGCGTCGCGCGGCTGATCAAGGCGCCGCTGTTCTTCGTCGCCACCGGCAGCATGGCCAACGTCGGCGGCGCCGCGTCCGCGCCCGTGGTCGCCGGCGTCTACCACCCTGCCATGGCGCCCGTCGGCCTGCTCATGGCCGTCGCCGGCTACGTCCTCGGCATCTATGCCGCCCTCGGCTGCGCGTGGATCCTCGGGGTGATCGGGGGGTGAGGCGGGGATGAGGGATGAGGGATGAGGGATGAGGGATGAGGGATGAGGGCGTGAGGGCGTGAACCGACGGTGAGCGACGAGGAGCCCGCTTCGCCCGGCGCGGGCCGGGGCGGTCGGCAGCCCCCCGGCCACAGGCGTGACCCCGACCACGGCGGTGACGGCGGTGACGGCGGTGACGGCAGTCACGGCAGTCACGGCAGTCACGGCCGTGGCCTGCTCTTCATGGCCGTTTCCGCCTTCTTCTTTGCGCTGATGAGCCTGCTGGTGAAGCTGGCGGGGGAACGGCTGCCGAGTCAGGAGATCGTGCTGGCGCGGTCGGTGGTGTCGGCGGGGCTGAGCTGGGCGGTGCTGCGGCGGGTGGGCGTATCGCCCTGGGGCAACCGGCGCGGGCTGCTGCTGGTGCGCGGGGTGTTCGGCTTCGCGGCGCTGAGCTGCTTCTTCTACGCGCTGGTGCATCTGCCGCTCGCGGACGCGACGGTGATCCAGTACACGAATCCGGCGTTCACGGCGCTGATCGCGGTCTGGGCGCTGGGCGAGAGCCTGCGGCTGCGCGAGGTGGCGGCGGTGGTGGTGAGCCTGGCGGGCGTGGTGCTGATCGCGCGTCCGTCGTTCCTGTTCGGCGGCGCGGTCGGCGGCGGGCTGCCGCTGCTGCCGGCGGGCGTGGCACTGGCGGGCGCGGTGCTGAGCGGTGCGGCGTACGTGACGGTGCGGCGCCTGGGCGCGTCCGAGCACCCGCTGGTGATCGTCTTCTGGTTCGCGATGATCAGCACGCTGGGCTCGCTGCCGCTGGCGGCGCGGGAAGCGCTCTGGCCGACGGCGCGGGAGTGGCTGCTGCTGGCGGGCGTCGGCGTGGGCACGCAGCTGGGCCAGGTCTACCTGACGCGCGGCCTGAAGCGGGAGCGCGCGGGGCGCGCGATGACGGTGGCCTACCTGCAGATCCTCTTCGCCGGCATCTGGGGCGCGATCTTCTTCGACGACATTCCGGGCGCGTGGAGCATCGCCGGCGCGCTGCTCGTGATCGGCGGCACGGTCACGGTGGCTCGCCGGTGAGGGCGCGCGAGGCGCGCGGCGGCGCTAGCTTCCGGGCCGGAACCCGGGCCGCCGGACGCGGCTTGGCTGACCGTGACCCGAAGCACTGGAGGTGACGATGCGCGCGTGGGGCGACATGGCGCCCATCCCGCTGCGGCTGATGCTGGGCTTCGGCTACATGTACCACGGGTATCCGAAGCTCTTCTCGACGGCGGGGCACGACGGCTTCGTGGGCATGCTCGCCGGGCTGGGCATCCCGCTGCCCGAGGCGATGGCGTGGCTGGTCGGCGTGCTCGAGTTCTTCGGCGGACTGGCGCTGCTGGCCGGCGCCTTCGTGGCCGTGGTCGCTGCGCTGCTGATCGTGAACATGCTGGTCGCGATGTTCGCCGTGCACTGGGAGGCGGGCTTCAACTTCATGAACATGGCCGCGGACGGATCCTTCGGCATGCCCGGCTACGAGGTGCCGCTGCTCTACATCGCCGGGCTGGTCGCACTGGCGCTGGGCGGCGCCGGCATCTGGTCGGTGGACCGCGCACGGCGCGAGCGGGCAGCGGCTCGCCCGGATCCTGCGCTGGCGCCCGCCGCATGACACAGGAGCTGGCCGGCCTCAACAAGCCGGGTTTCGCCGAGGAAGCGCTGCCGCACATGGACGCGGTCTACCGCTTCGCGCTGCGCCTGGCCGCGGGCGACGAGAGCGAGGCCGGCGACCTGGTGCAGGAGACCTACCTGCGTGCCTACCGCGCATGGGAGACGTACGAACGCGGCACCAACGCGCGCTCCTGGCTGTTCACGATCTGCCGCAACGTGTTCCTGCGCCGCCGCGAGCGGGAGAAGCGGCGCAACGAGACGCAGGCCAGCCAGCTGGACGCCGACGTGGAGTCGCTCGCGGCCACGGCGGCGTTCGTCGAGGTGCGCGAGGCGGACCCGGAACGCCGCTTCTTCGACAGCTTCATCGACCGCGAGGTGATGGAGGCGATCGACGCGCTGCCCGACGAGTTCCGAGAGGCGGTGATCCTGAGCGACGTGGAGGGACTGCCGTACGCCGACGTGGCGCGCGTGCTGGAAGTGCCGCTCGGCACCGTCAAGAGTCGGCTGTTCCGCGGCCGGCGGCTGCTGCAACAGGCGCTGTATCGATACGCGCTGGAGATGGGCTACATCAGGGGGAGCACGCGATGAGCGATCACGGCTGCGGCCAGATGCCCTGCGACGAGGTCCTCGCCCGCCTGTGGGAGTACATCGACGGTGAACTGGACCAGCAGGCGATGGAGGAGCTGCGCGGGCATCTGGACCTGTGCGAATGCTGCTTTCCGCAGTACGACTTCCACCAGGCGTTCAAGGCGCTGGTCCGCCGCAACTGTCAGAAGCCGATGCCCACCAGCGCTCGCCGCGCCGTGTTCGAGCGGCTGCTGCGGGAGGAATCCTGAACGTGACCGCCGGAGCCGGCCGCGCGCGCCCCGTACGGGTCGGCCTGGCGGCGGGGCGCGCACGGGCCGGCCTGGCGGCGGGGCTCGTGCTGCTCGGCGGCGCGAGCGGCTGCACGGATGACGGGACGGGGCCCAGCGCGGGCGCGTGGGAGGCCACGGTGACCGGCACGGTGAACCGCTCGCTGATCGGGCTGGCCACGTTCGGCTCGGTCGCGTCCGACGACGGCGACGACGACTTCCTGATCGAGCTGCTGGCGGACGGTGCGCAGCCGGTGGTGCGCATCACGGTCCGCTCGGCGGCGCCCGGGCCGCTGCCCGTCGGCAATCATCCGGTCCAGCCGGTCGCGACCACGCAGGCCGTCGCGGTGGAGTTCTTGCAACTGGAAGGCGGCGGTCTGACCGGCAGCCTGCAGGGGCAGAGCGGCTCGGTCACGATCCGGACGTCCACGGACGGCCGGGTGGGCGGCGACTTCGACTTCACCGCGACCGGTTTCCTGATCGTGAGCGGCACGGCCGTGGCGGATGCGGAGATCGAGGTCTCCGGCTCGTTCAGCGCGGTATCCGGCGACTGAGCGACGGCGCGGAACCGGTACCCGAGGGGGGGCAGCGTGGCGGACCCGTTCGACCTGACCGAGCTGCTGGGCGAGTTCCGCGAGGAGGCCGCCTCGCAGCTGGACCGCCTGGACGCCGCGCTGATCGACCTCGAACGGGACGGCGACGTCGAGGACGACACGGCCGACGCGCTGCTGCGCGCCCTGCACACGCTCAAGGGCAACGCCGGCATGCTGGGGCTGGCACCGGTGCGCGACCTGGTGCATCGCCTGGAAGCGGTGTTCAAGACGCCGCCGTCCCGCTGGGAGCAGTCTCACCTGGACCGCCTGTTCGAGGCCGCCCAGCGTCTGCGTGCAGCGGTGGAGCGCGCGGGCGGGGCGGAGCAGGACGACGCGTTCGCCCGACTCGCCGACGTCCACGTGGCCGCGGACGTGCCCTCCGCGCCGTCGGCCGGCGCGACGCGGCCGCAGCGCTCGCGCGGGTCCGGGCCGGCGAGGGCGGACGCAGACACTGACGCGGACGAAGAACCCGCATCGCCCGCCGCATCCCGGCCCGCTGCACGCTCGGACAGCGCCGACCGCATCCGCGTCCCGTTCGGCCGGCTGGACGAACTGCTGAACCAGGCGGGGGAGCTGGGCGCGCTGGCGCTCGCGTTCGACGCCTTCCTGCGCGACAACAAGCCGCTCCTGCGCCGACACGGCCTGTGGGCTGCGCTGACCATGCACGGCGAGCGCCTGGGCCGGCTCGGCTACGAGCTGCGCGAACGGGTCATGGACATCCGGCTCGTGCCGGTCTCCACCGCGTTCAGCCGGTTCCCGCGCGTCGCGCGGGACCTGGCTCGCGACCAGGGCAAGCGTGTGGAGGTGGAGCTGGAGGGCGAGTCGACGGAGCTGGACAAGAGCACGGTCGACGCGCTGGCCGATCCGCTGCTGCACCTGGTCCGCAACGCCATCGATCACGGTCTCGAGACCCCCGAGCAGCGGGAGGCGGCCGGCAAGCCGCCCGCAGGCCGCCTGCGCCTCTCCGCAGAGCAGCAGGGCGAGCGGGTGCGCGTGATCGTGGAGGACGACGGGCGCGGCCTGGACCGCGAGGCCATCCTGCGCCGCGCCCGTGAGCGCGGTCTGGTCGACGCGGCGGACGACGTGGAGCCGGCGCGGCTGATCTTCCGCCAGGGTTTCTCCACCCGCGAGAACGAGTCCCTGGTGTCGGGTCGGGGCGTGGGGCTGGACGTGGTGCGGCGCCAGGTGCAGGAGCTGCGCGGCGACGTGCGCGTCGAGGACGTGGCGGGCGGCGGCACGCGCTTCGTCCTGGAGCTGCCGCTCACCGTCGCCGTGACTTCGGCGGTGCTCTTCGAATCGGCCGGCGAGGTCCTTGCGTTGCCGGCCGCCGCAGTGGAGGAAACGATTCGGGCGGACGGCGTCGAACCGCTCGGTCGCAGCGAAGTGGTGCACTACCGCGGCGAGAGCGTGCCTGTCGCGCGGCCGGAGCGGCTGTTCGGCTGGGACGGGCAGGGCGGAGCCGCGGCCGGCGCGGACTACGCTCTGGTCGTGCATCGCGGCGGCCGCCGCATCGCGGTGGCGGCGCAGCGGCTGGTGGACCAGCGCGACCTGATGGTCAAGCGGCTGCCGCCGTTCCTGGGACCGACGCGGGGCGTCACGGGCGTGACCATCACGCCCGACGGCCGTGCGGTCCTGCTGCTCGACCCGGAAGCGCTGCTCGACCTGGGCCTGCGCGTACAGAGGCAACGTGGCTGACGAACGGACGATCCTTGTGGTGGAGGACAGCCCGACGATGCAGGCGATGTATCGGGCGGTGCTGGGCTCGCGTGATGGCCTGCGGCTGCTTTTCGCGCGTGACGGGCTGGAGGGGCTGGACCGGGCGGCGCAGACACCACGCATCGACCTGTTCATCGTCGACATCAACATGCCCGGGCTGGGCGGCCTCGAGTTCCTGCGCCGGCTGCGCGGCGAACTGGGCGTGAATGGCACGCCCGCCATCGTGATCTCCACGGAATCGGAGGAGTCCGATCGGCAGGCCGCGCTGGACGCCGGTGCCACCGGTTTCCTGCCCAAGCCGTGGCAGCCGGACCAGCTGCTCGACGCGGTGCGCACGGCGACATCGGCAGGGGGGGAAGCGTGACGAGACGCGGCAGCCGCAGCGCGGCGGAGAACGCCGCGGAGGCGGCGGAGCGGGTCGAGGCGGCGCTGGACGAGGATCAGGCGGGGCGCGCGCAGCGTGCTCGCGACGAGGGCGATGACGCGCCCGCCTGGATCGCCGTGCGCATCGGGGACGCGGAATTCGGCATCGGCATCGAGCGGGTACGCGAGGTGCTGCCGCCGCCCGAGGTGACGCGCGTGCCGATGGCGCCGCCGTCGGTGCTGGGCGTGGTCAGCGTGCGGCGCGAGGTCGTGCCCGTGGTCGACCTGGGCCGGCGCCTGCTGGAGCGGCCGGCCGAGCACGGCCGGCTGGTCGTCGTCTCCCACGGCGAACCGGCGGAACCGGTCGGTCTGCTGGTGGACGCGGTGGTCGGCCTGATCGGTCGGCACGCCGTGCGCGAGGAGCCGACCGAGCCTGTCGCGGCGGCGCTGGACGACGGGCTGATGACAGGCGTGGTGCGGGCGGGCGGGCGCAGCGTCGCGCTGCTCGACCTGGACCGGGTGCTGGATGTCCCGCTGCGAGAGCCGGAGGAGGCGCGCTGATGCCGGAGGGGAGGGGGTGGTTCAACGACACGATCGTCCGCAACAAGATCCTGCTCGGCTTTGCCACCGTGCTGGTCTTCATGCTGGCGATCACGGTGGTCGTGATCTCGGAGACGGGCCGCATCGCGGAGCTGACCGATCAGTTCGAGCAGGCGGACTCGCTGCAGGACGTGGCGTTCCGCCTGCAGTCGGCCATCCAGGACGAGGTGGTGGGCTTCCGTTCCTACCTGATCACCGGTGACGACAGCGAGCTGCAGGAGCTGAACGCCGCGGCGCAGCGGTTCGAGGAAATGCTGACCGGCGTGCGGGAGGGCGGGCTGGCGCCGGAGGTCGCCGCCGAGCTGGATCCCATCGCCGAGTACCGCAACGCGTGGATCGTGGACGTGGTGCAGCCCGGCGTGCAGCTGCGACAACGGGTGAACGCGGGGGCGCTGCCCGTAACCTCGATCGCGGAGTTCTTCCGCAGCGACGGACGCCGCACCGCTGCGCGTGCGCTGGACGCGACGGACGAGCTGATGGTGGACCGCGGTGCCGCGGCGCGGGAGGCGCGGCGTGAGCTGGAGAACGCCGAGCGGCGCATCTTCTGGGTCACGCTGATCTGCACGATCCTGGCGATCGCTCTGGCCGCGGGCATCGCCGTCTACATCGCCCGCCGCATCTCCGTGCCACTGGTCGAGGCCGTCGGCCTCGCCACGCGCGTGGCGGAGGGCGATCTGACCGCCACGGTCGACGCGAACAGCCGCGACGAGATCGGCATGCTCAAGGAGCAGCTGAACACGATGGTCGCGGACCTGCGCGAGGCGATCGGGGAGGTGTCACAGGCCAGTTCGCAGGTGGCGGCCTCGGCGGAGGAGATCGCCACCGCCACGCGCGCCTTCTCCGACACCGCGGACGAGCAGGTGCGCTCGGCCGAGGAGACCTCGGCGTCGATGGAGGAGATCGCATCGCAGATCAACCGCGTCGCGCGCAGCGCCGAGTCGCTGGCCACGTCGGTGGACCAGACATCCAGCTCGGTCGGGCAGATGAGCGCGTCCATCGAGCAGACGGCGCGCAGCGCGGAGTCGCTCGGCGCGTCGGTGGACGAGACGTCGACCACCGTCGAGGAGATGGTCGCCTCGATCACGCAGGTGGGCAGTCACGTGCAGGAGACGCGTCGCATCGCGGAGGCCGCGGACTCGGACGCGCGTGAGGGCGGCGAGCACGTCTCGCGGACGCGGGCGGGCATGGACCGCATCCACCGCGAGATGAGCGAACTGGTCGAGACCATCAAGCAGCTGGACCGCGCAGGCGAGTCCATCGGCCGCATGTCGGAGTTGATCGAGGACATTGCCGACCAGACCAACCTGCTCGCGCTGAACGCGTCGATCGAAGCGGCGCGTGCGGGCGACCAGGGTCGCGGCTTCGCGGTGGTCGCGCGCGAGATCCGGCAGCTGGCCGAGCGGTCGGTCGAGGCCGCGCGCGAGATCGGCGGCAGCGTCGGCAGCGTGCGCGAGGAGATCGGCAGCGTGGTCGGCTCGGCGGGTGGGGTGGCGGAGCGCACGCGCGAGGGCATCGAACTGGCCGACGCGGCGGCGGGCGCACTGGACAAGATCGTGGACTCGGTCGGCCGCACGCGGCAGCTCATGGACGAGGTCGCCACGGCGACCACGCAGCAGGTCGACGCGGCCGAGCAGACGCTGGACGCGGTGCGGCACATCCGCACGATCGCCGAGGAGACGCGCATCGCCAACCGGCAGCAGGCGGACGCCAGCCGGCAGATCGTCGAGGCGGTGGACAACATGAATCGCCAGACGCAGCTGGTCTTCGACGCGACGTCCGAGCAGAAGAAGGGCGGCGAGCTGATCCTGACCGCGACGGAAAACGTGGCCGCCGCCGCGCGCACCGCGCAGGCGACCATCGAGGAGATGACCGCCGCCGCGAACGATCTGTCGCAGCAGGCTTCTCGGCTCACCGAGCTGGTCAGCCGGTTCCGTGTCTGACGACGTGCGCGACCTGATCGACGCGCCGGACGAGGCGGAGGGGCGGGAGCGCGCGCGCGCGCTGATCGCCGCGGGCAGGGAGCGGGAGCTGGTCGAGACGGCGCTGGGCGAGGTGGGCAGCGGCGACGCCTGGCGCCGCGAGCGGGCGCTGGCCTGGTTCGACGAGCTGCCTGGTGTGGATCCGCTGCTGGAGCCGCTGATCGATGCGCTGCGCGATACGTCGCAAGTGGAGCGGCGCAACGCGGCCCGCTCGATCCTGGCTCGCCTGGGATCGTCCGGCCGCGCGTCCGCGCGCCTGGCCGAACTGGCGGCGACGGACGCCGACCGCGACGTGCGCATCCTGGCCGCGTCCGCTCTGGGCGAGAGCCACGACGCGCGCGGAGGATTGGACTCGCTGCTCGCGGCGACCCACGACGAGGATACCAACGTGGTCGGCACCGCGGTCGAGGCGCTGGGCGCGCTGGGCGACCCGGCGGCGCTGCCGCGTCTGATCGAGCTGGCCGATCGGGGCGATCACTGGGTGCGGGCCGCCGCCGTGGTCGCGCTGGGGCGGCTGGAGGACGCGGCCGCCGTGCCCGTGCTGGTGCGCGCGCTGCACGAGCCGATGCTCGCCGAGCTGGCCGCCGATGCGCTGGCGCGTGTGGGCGATCCCGGGGCGGTGGACGCGCTCGAGCCGCTGATCACCGCCGGTGACGATGCCGCCCGGCGCAGGGCGCTGGAGGCCGCGGTCGCGCTGGTCGCGCAGCGGACGGAGCGGCCGGTGCCGGCATGGCTGCGGTCCGCAGCCGCCAGCCTGCTGGACGGCGAGGGCAAGGGCGAGCCGAGCGAGACGGACATGCTGCGCCGCGCGCGGCTGCTCGGCGTGGCGGGTACGGCGCAGGCCGCGGAGGAGCTGGTCGCGCATGCGGAATCGTCCGAGCGCTGGCCCGAAGTGGTGGTCGGCCTAGAGCTGCTGCCGCCGGCGCTGGTCGCGCGCACGGTGCTGGACGCACTCGACCGCGTGGCACCGGAGACGGCCGCGCGGCTGCTGGGCGCGCTGCCCGCGCTGACCGAACCGCGCCACGTCGAGCGGCTGGTCGGCCGGCTGGAGGGCACGGACGAACCGCTCAGCCAGGCCATCGAGAGCGTGCTGCTGCGCGCCGATCGCGCGCTCGCGCTCGAGGTGCTCGACCGGCAGGGTACCGACGGGTCGCCGGCGCGGCGGCTCGCGGCCGCACGCGTGCTCGCGCGGCTGGACAGTTCGCAGTGCGATGCGCTGGTGCGCCTGCTCGACGACGACCTGCCGGACGTGCGGCGCGCCGCCGCGCGCGGCCTCGGCGCCTGTGATGCGGCAGCGGTGCGCGACGCGGTGGTCGCCGCGCTCGACCGCGAGCGCACACCCGAGGTCCGGCTCGCCCTGATCGAGGCCCTGGGCGCCGCAGGCGGGCCGGAGGCGGTGGTGCGGCTGCGGCAGATGGTCGATGCCGAGGAGGAGCCGGTCCGCTTCGCTGCGGCCCGCGCGCTCGGTCGCACCGGCCAGGCCGACGCGCTGCCCGAGCTGGTCCGGCTGCTGGACGACGCGTCCGAGTCCGTTCGCCACGCCGCGCTGCGCGCGCTCGGCGACCTGGGCGACCCACGCGCCGGCGAGAGCGTGGCGAGCCGGCTGGGCGCGCCCGACCGGCAGCTCCGGCGCAGCGCGGCGGGCGCGCTCGAGCGCGTCGCCTCCCCGCGCGTGCGCCAGTTGCTGCTGGATGCCCTGGACGATGCCGACTGGCAGGTCCGCCTCTCCGCAGTGCGCGCGCTCGCCATGCTGGGTGTGGGCGGCGAGGAGGGGGAGAGGGCGAGCGAGAGCGAAGCGCGCACGCGCCTGCTGGGGCTGGCGGAGAGCGACCACGACCCGCTGGTCCGGCGCGAGGCGCGGCGCGCCGCAGGGGATCCGCCGACGGCGGACTGAGTCGTGGCGCGATTCGATGATGCGGAATACCGGCAGTTCCGCGAATGGCTGGTCCAGCAGTACGGCCTGGACTTCGGGCCCGAGCGGCGGGACATCCTGCGCGCCCGGCTGGAGCCGACGCGCCGCGAACTGGGCTTCGAGGATTTCCACCAGCTGCTGTTCCACCTCAAGTACCACCCGGACCGTGAGGGCGATCGCGGCCGGCTGCTGCGCCACCTGACCAACAACGAGAGCTACTTCTTCCGGGAGCCGGCGCAGCTGGACGTGCTGCGCGAGGAGATCCTGCCCGCGCTGCGCACCCGAGCGCGGGAGCAGGGGCGGCCCGTCCGGCTGATGAGCGCCGGCTGCGCCTCGGGGGAGGAGGCCTACACACTGGCCATGATCGTGGACCAGAGCCCCCTGCGGCTGGGGGAGGAGGCCGTCGTCACGGGCGTGGACGTGGACGAGAGTGCGCTCGCGCGCGCGCGGGAGGGCAGCTACCGCGACAACGCGTTCCGCCGCATCCCGCCGGACATGCGGCGGCGGTACTTCCAGTCGGCGGACGGCACCACCCGGATCGAGCCCCGGCTGGTGGAGAACGTGGACTTCCGGCGGGCCAATCTGGTCGACCCGGCGAGCTGGGCCGGCATCCCGCCGCAGCACGTCATCTTCTGCCGCAACGTGCTCATCTATTTCGACGATTCGGCCACTCGCCGTGCGGTGCGGATCCTGCACGATGCGCTGGTGCCGGGCGGCTATCTCTTCCTCGGGCACGCGGAGAGCCTCAGCCGGGTGCCGACTCCCTTGGTAACGGAACGCCGGCCCGGCACCGTTTTCCATCGGCGGCCGGAGGGTTGAGTGGCGGGTCAGGTGCGGGTGCTTGTCGTGGACGATTCGGCGTTCGTGCAGCGCGCCGTCGAGCGCATGCTCGATCACGACGGCATCGAGGTGGTCGGCACCGCGTCCGATGGCGTCGAGGCGCTGCAGCGGGCGCGCGAGCTCAGCCCCGATGTCATCCTGCTCGACATCAACATGCCGCTGATGGACGGACTGAGCGCGCTGGAGCGGATCATGGCCGAGGCGCCCACCGCGGTCGTGCTGATGAGTACACTCACCCGCCACGACGCCGAGATCACCATCCGGGGGCTGGAACTGGGCGCCGTCGACTTCATCGACAAGACCGAGGCCGCGGGCGCCATGGACATCTACGACCTCGCGCCCATGCTGCGGCGCAAGGTCATCAGCGCGGCGGGTGCGGCACTGCCGCCGGAGGCACCGCCGCGCCCCGCGGCGGCCAGCCCCGATCGCGACGAGGGCGACCACGTGCGCCAACGCATGGGCGGCAGCGGCGACAGCGCCTGCCCGTTCGACGTCGTGCTGCTCGGCGCATCGACGGGTGGTCCGCGTGCGATCGGACAAATCCTGTCCGCACTGCCCGAGCACTTCCCGCTGCCGGTCGTGGTCGCGCAGCACATGCCGCCGGGCTTCACGGCCACGCTCGCGCAGCGGCTGGACCGGCGCACGGCGATCCGCGTGCGTGAGGCGGCCGACGGCGACCGCCTCGAGCCGGGCCTCGCCCTGATCGGACCGGGCGGCTGCGGGCTTTCGATCGAGCGTTCGGGACGTGACGTCGTGGTGCGCGTGGGCGAGCCCGAGCGCGAGCAGGCGGCGCTGCCTTCCGTGGACGCGCTGTTCGAGTCGGGCGCAAGCGTGTTTCGCGAACGCGCGATCGCCGCCGTGCTGACCGGCATGGGGCAGGACGGCGCCCGCGGCCTGCGCGTGCTGCGCGAGGTCGGCGCCGCGACGCTGGTCGAGTCGGAGGAGACCGCGGTGATCTACGGGATGCCGCGCGAGGCGCGCCCCAGCGCGGTGGACGCGCTGCCGCTCGATCGCATCGCGCCGACCCTGATGGCCCTGTGCGAGGGGCGCGACGTGGAGGGGCGGAACGACTGATGGCGCGCGTGCTCGTCGTGGACGACCAGAACATCCCGCGCCGCGCGGTGGCGGGCATGCTGCTGGACGCGTCGTACGAGGTCGAAACGGCGGCGGGCGGCGAGGAAGGGCTGAGCCGCGCGCGCGACTGGCTGCCGGACGTGGTCGTGCTCGACGTCTACATGCCGGACATGGATGGCTTCGAGGTCGTGCGGCGCCTGAAGGACGACCCGCTCACGGAATCGATCCCCGTCGTGTTCCTGACCGCCGAGCGGCCCAGCGACGAACTGATCGTGCGCGGGCTGGACGCCGGCGCCTACGACTTCCTGAGCAAGGACTGCAGCCGCGCCGAGCTGCTGGCGCGCGTCGGCGTGATGGCGCGCATCAAGCGCGGCCACGACGAGCTGGCCGCGATCGCGCGCATCTCGGATACGCTGATCCGCACGCTCGACCCGGACGCGATGGCGGATCTGTTCGTGGAGCAGGCCCGTGAGGTGTTCCGGGCGGATGCGGCGCTGCTGCACGTGGAGGCGGACGGCGGCCGCGAGATCCGCGCGGGCAGCGGCGTCGATGCGGGCGGCTTCCCATGGAGCGAGGTGGCCGATTCGATCCGCGAGCGCCTGGAGCAGACCGGCCGCCGCGCCGACGTGCTGGAGCTGGACGAACTGGACGGCCTCGACAGCGCCGCGCGGCAGCCGCTCGAAGAGCGGCCGCTCGGCTCCATCCTGGCCGCATTCGTACGGCCGTCGGCCGCGCACTCCACGCTGCTGGTGGTGTTCGGTGGCGGCGGCCCCGGCTTCCAGCGGGAGTCGGATCGTCAGCTGCTGGAGGCGCTGACGCGGCAGGCGCGCATCGCGCTGGACAATGCGATCCTGCACGAGCGCCAGCGCAGACAGGCCGAGGAGCTGGAGCGGGCCATGGGCATCCGCTCGCGCTTCTTCGCGTCGATGTCCCACGAGCTGCGCACGCCGATCAATGCGCTGATCGGCTACAACCAGCTGCTGCAGGAGGGTGTCTACGGCGACCTGAGCGAGGCGCAGGGCGGCGCGGTCGAAAACATCGCCCGCGCGTCGAACCACCTGCTCGAGCTGATCAACGACGTGCTGGACATCTCCAAGATCGAGGCCGGCAAGATCGAGGTCGCGCCCGAGCCGACCGATCTGGTGCTGCTGCTGCGCGATACGCTGACGTCGATCCGGCCGCAGGCGGAGAGCAAGGGGCTGGCGCTGGAGATCGAGGCGCCCGCGGAGGCGCCGCTGGTCACAGATCCGGCGCGCGTGCGGCAGATCCTGCTCAACCTGCTGAGCAACGCGGTCAAGTTCACGGACGAAGGGGAGGTCCGTGTGCGCATCGAGCGGGAGGGAGCGGAGTACGCGCTGACGGTTTCGGACACGGGCCCCGGCATCGCGCCGGAGCACCAGGCCCGCATCTTCGAGGAGTTCGAGCAGGTCGCGGCCGCCGTTTCGCGCGGCGGCACGGGGCTCGGGCTGCCGATCTCCAAGCGGTTGGCCTCCCTGCTCGGCGGCGCGTTGACGCTGGAGAGCGAGCTGGGCGTGGGCTCGCGCTTCACGCTCATGCTGCCGCGTGCGGCGCCGGACGCGTCCGACGAGGCCGAGCCGGGGCAGCGCGTGGAGCCCAACGCCGCCAGCGCGTAGGGCCGCCGCGCGTGGCTACTCCGTCGGCGGCACGACCAGTACGGGGTGCGTGGCCGTGCGCAGCACCTTGTCCGTGACGCTGCCGAAGAGCAGGCGGGACAGACCGCCCCGCGCGCGGGTGGACAGCGCGACCAGGTCCGCGCCCACGCGCTCCGCGCACGCGTGGATCTGGTCGGCCACATCGTAGCCGACCAGCACGTCCAGCTGCGCGTCCGCGCCCAGCGCGCGCGCCCGCTCCAGCGTCGGCTCCAGCTGCTGTCGTGCCGCGGCGACCGCCTTGTCCAGGTCCGGCTCGTCCAGGTTGAACACGTGGCCGCCCACGACGACCGACGGAGGCACCACGTGCAGCAGGGTCGCGCGAGCGCCTGTGCCGACCAGTCGCAGGGTCGGCTCGATCGCCGCCTCGGGCTGCGGGCTGCCGTCCAGCGGCAGCAGCGCGTGCCGCGGCGCGCTGGCCGTGCCGGGATCCGCGCCCGCCGTCACCACGGCACGCTCCTCCGTCCGCTCGGCGGGCCGTATCAGCAGCACCGGCACGGGCGCGTGGCGCGCCAGGCCGTCCGCGATGCTGCCGAGCCAGGCGCGGCTGAGCGGGCCGCGGCCGTGCGTGCTCATCACGATCAGCGAGGCGCCGCTCGCCTCCGCGTGATCGCGCAGCGCCGGGATGGTGGGGCCGTCCAGCAGCGTGGTCGCCACGGGCACGCCGCGCTCGGACAACCGGGCGCGGGCGCGGCCCAGGTATGACCGGTCTCCTTCCAGCTGCTCCAGCTCGATGCTGGCGTCCAGCTGCGGCACGCCCTCGAGGTAGACCATCGACGCAGGCTCGTGCACGTGCACCAGGTCCAGCGAGCCGTCGCGGGCCCGCGCGATCGCGAGCGCGAGCGGGATCGCGTGCTCGCCGAAGCTCGATCCGTCCAGCGGAACCATGATCCTCATGCGGCTGTCTCCTGGGAAGGGTCGATGCGGACGCTCGCCCGCAGCAGCACCAGCGCGCCGTGCAGCGTCCTGTCCAGCGCGGTCACCTCGAATCCGGCCGGCCCCAGCAACTCGTGCGTGCGCCGATCGAAGTGCTCGCCGAGCAGCGGGCCGGTCAGCCGCGTCAGCGCTGCCGCGGCGCGACCCGCCAGCCCGTGCGGGCGCACGTGCTCCAGCAGGTGCAGCGTGCCGTTGGGACGCAGCGCGCGACGCACCTCGCGCAGCGAAGCGAGCGGGTCGCCTACCTCGCAGAAGACCAGCGTGGCCACGGCCCAGTCCAGCGACCCGTCCGGCAGGGGCAGCGCGCCGACGTCCGCGGCCACCCGCGGCGGCGGTCGGAGCGCGCCGCGCTGCGCCTCCGCTGCGCGCGGGTAACGTCGCAGCATCGCCGGCTGAAGGTCGCTCAGCAGCAGACCGTGCCGGGCGGCGTGCCAGGCGTGATTCGCACCCGAGCCCGCGCCGATCTCCAGCCCGACCCCGTCCCGCGGCACGCCCTCCCACAAGCGCCCGCGCCAGCGGCGCAGCAGCGTGCGCTCCAGCGGCGCCATGCAGGCGTCGTAGAGGCCCGGCAGCGCTGCGGTCCACGAACGGCTCGACATGCCGCCAAGGTACGGGAAGGGAACGGCCCTTGCACCCGTGGCAGGCGGGTCGGGTGGAGGCGACGAGGGCGTACGACCCGGGCTCGCGGCGCACGCCGCGCGGCCGCACAGGCGAGGGTATGGGATGCACAGCCTCGATCATTTCTGGGAACAGGCCGACGACGAGGGCTCGGCGCAGAATCCGCTGGAGCGTGAGCTCGCAGAGCGGCTCGATGCGCTCGCCCGCTATCGCGAACTGATCCTCGAGATGGAGGCCGCCAGCCGCACCTCGGACGCCGAGATCCTGCTGCGCCAGCACGACCGCGAGTACCAGGCGGTGCAGCGCCTCTGGGCCGCGATCCGGCGCATGAACCGCCACGTACCGCCACGCTCCAGCTCGCGACCCGGAGCGGTGGACCTGCGCGCGGACGGCCAGTAGCACCGAGCCCGCAGCGCCCATTCCCCGCTCGCCGGGGGCAGGGCAGCGCAGCCGCAGCACCCCCGGCGCTGTCCGATCGGGCCATTCCCGCACATCGAAGGATCCCCCAACCTCTCCCGTAGGCGGGACGAGCGACGGTCACGCGTGATCGATTGCGTTGCTGCGCGCCTCCGGACGGGACTAGGTTCGGAGGGCTGCGCGAGCTGACCCCCGGCCGCGGCCGTCGAAGACATCCCCCGACCCGTACCCTGCGCTCGCCGCCTCGCCGCGGCGCGTATACGCGTGCGGGCAACCAAATCGGTTGACGAAATGATCCAAACAACGGAAATGCGCCGCGCGCTGCTGCTGCCGCTGCTGTTCACGGTCGCCGCGTGCGGCGGTGATGCGGGCGGCGGCGAGTGGGCCGGCACCGTGGACGACAGCGCCGGAGTGGCGGTGGTCAACAACCCGGCCGAGGGCATCTGGTCCGCGGAGGAGAACTGGACGCTGGAGGAGGACCTGCGCATCGGTGAGATCGAGGGCGCGCCCGAGTACCAGTTCGGTCAGGTGGTGGGGCTGGACGTGGACAGCGCGGGCCGGATCTTCGTGCTGGACCAGCAGGCGCAGCGCGTGGCGGTCTACGGGTCCGGGGGCGATTTCAGCCACTACATCGGCTCGCCGGGCAACGGGCCGGGCGAACTGACGCCGGGCACGGGTGGCATCATGCTGGTCGGCGGTGAGGTGCTGGTGCCTGACCTGGGCGCGCAGCGGGTGAGTGTTTTCTCGCCGGACGGCGAGTTCCGCCGCAGCTGGCGCGTGCCGCTGGAGAGCGGCATCCCGATCCGCTGGGACGTGGATGCCACGGGGCGGCCGCTGGCCCAGCTGCGCAGCACCAATCCGATGGATCAGTCGGCCACGGAGCCGATCATCGCCTACGGCGACAGCGGCCAGGTCGCGGACACGCTGGCCACGCTCACCAAGGGGCAGGGCTTCCAGATCACGGAGAGCGGCCCGCGCTGGCGCATCTTCGCGCCGGAGCCGATCTGGGAGGTGATGCACGACGGCGGGGTGGTCACCGGGATGAACGACGCGTTCCGCATCGAGATGAGGGGGCCGGAGGGTTCGCTCGAGCGCGTGGTCAAGCTGCCGCGCGAGGCGCGGCCCATCGACGAGGGCGAGCAGCGCCGCGTGACCGCGATGCTGCGCAATCTGGCCGAGAGCCAGGGCGCGCCGCCGCAGCAGGTGCAGATGTTCCTGAACAACCTGAGCTTCGCCGAGAACTATCCGAAGTTCGCATCGCTGCTGGCGGGCCCCCACGGCACGCTGTGGGTGCAGCGCGTGCAGCCGCTGCCGGCGGTGCCCGAGGGGCAGGAGCCCGCGGACGACGCGACCGATCTCAGCAACCTGGGCGCACCCGAATGGGACGTCTTCGATCCGGAGGGGCGCTACCTGGGCGTGGCGCGCATGCCCGAGCGGTTCCAGCCGGTGCGCTTCGTGGGCGACGCCGTCTACGGCATCTGGCGCGACGAGCTGGACGTGCAGCACGTGATGCGGCTGAGGCTGGGGCCGAGCGCTCCCGCCGACGCCTGACGATCCGGAGCGGGGGCCGGCGCGGCCGGCCTCCGCAGTCTTCCCCGAGCCTTCAACGACGATGTCCCGCTTCCGACGCTTTCCCGCCATCGCGGCGGCCCTCGTGGTGGTTCTGCTCATGGCCGGCGGCGTCTGGTGGCGTCTCAGTGCCGACGACGAGGGCGACAGCGACTCGGCCGAGGCCGAGGGGCCGGCGCCCGAGACCTCCGCGACCGGCGCGTTCTCCACCGATGTGCCGATCCCGGTCGAGGGCGTCCCCGCGACACGCGATACGCTGGTGCTGCGGGTCAGCGCGGCCGCGCAGGCGGCGCCGTGGCGCGAGGCCACGCTCCCCGCGCACCAGGCCGGGCAGGTCGCTTCCGTGCCGGTGCGCGAGAGCCAGGCCGTCAGCCAGGGCGCGGTCATAGCCGTGATCGACCCGACCGAGTACGAGATGGCGCTGCGCGAGGCCGAGAGCCAGCTGGAGAGCGCGCGCGCCACGTTCCGCGAGCTGACCCTGTTCGACGACCGTATCAGCGACACGGAGACGCGCGCCGAGCGCGGCCGCGTTGCGCGCGCCAAGAGCGGGCTGGACGCGGCCGAGGTGCGGGTCGAGCGGGCCCGGCTGGACCTGGCCCGCACGCGTGTGGTCGCGCCGTTCGCCGGCCGCGTCGCGTCGATCGAATCGCAGCAGGGCGAATGGGTGCGCGCGGGCGACCCGCTCATGCGCGTGGTGGACCTGGACCCGATCCGCGTCGAGGTGCAGGTGCTGGACGGGGAAGTCGGCTACCTGCGGCAGGGCGGCCGCGCCGAGGTGCGTTTCTCCGCGTTCCCCGGCGAGGTCTTCGCCGGCCGCATCGCGACCGTGAACCCGGTGGTGGATCCGGAGCTGCGCACGGCGCGCGTCACCGTGCTCGTGCCGAACCCGGACGGTCGCGTGCTGCCGGGCATGTACGCGCGCGTTTCACTGGAGGCGCGCGAGTTCCCCGACCGGCTGCTGGTGCCGCGCAGCGCCATCCTGGAGCGGGACCGGCGCAACATGCTGTTCGTCTACGAGGGCGACGACCGCGGCGGGCTGGCCAAGTGGCGCTACGTCACGACCGGGCTGGGCAACGACCAGTGGGTCGAGATCGTGGAAGGGGAGGGCACGGAGCTGGTCGAGCCGGGGGAGGTCGTGCTGACGGACGGGCACTATTCGCTGATCCACGACGCGCGCGTCCGGCTGGTGGACGACCTGGACGGCGCCGAGCAGGGGAGGCCCGAGTGACGCGGCCGGGGCTGGCGGCGCTGGCGCTGCTGCTGGTCGGCGCGCCCGCGTCGGCAAGCGGGCAGCAGGCGCTGACGGTGGAGGAGGCGATCCGCCAGGCGCGGCTGCACAGTCCCGCGTATCAGCAGGCGCTGAACGATCTGGGTGTTGCGGACGCGCGGACCCGCGCCGGCTGGGCCGCGTTCCTGCCGTCGCTGTCGCTCAGCGCGAACACCGGGGGCGGCAGCTCGACCCGGGTCACGGGCGAGAGCGACGCCGGCGAGCCGATCCGGCTGCCCAGTCCCATCGAGTACAGCAACAGCAGCTCGTCGCAGACGGTGTCTCTGAACATGACGCTGTTCGAGGGCGGGCGCCGTTTCCACGACCTGGGCGGCGCGCGGGCCGATGCGGTGGCGACGCGGTCGCGTGTCCACGCCAGCATGCTGTCGCTGGACGCGCAGGTCGCATCGTTGTACTGGCAGCTGGTGCAGCGCGAGCGTCGCATCGCCATCGAGGAGTCGCTGCTGGCGGCGGCGCTCGAGCAGCTGGAAGGCATCTCGCGCATGGTCGCGGTGGCCGCGGCCGGCCCCGAGGACGTGCTGGGCGCCGAGGTGGATGTGGCGGCGCAGGAACTCGCGCTGGAGCGCGCGCGCGGAGAGGCGCGCAAGGCGGAGCTGGCGCTGCTGGAAACGATGGGCGTGCAACTCGGGCAGGAGGTCGAGCCGACGTCCGCCCCGCCGCCGGTGATCGATCCGGCGTCGCTGGACCGGGAGGCGCTGATCGCCCGGGCGGTGGAGGCGCACCCGGACGTGGTGGCCGCACGCGCCGCCGCCGACGCGGCGGAAGACGCCGCAGACGCCGCGCGCAGCGGGCGCTGGCCTACGATCGGCGGCAGCGCGAGCTACGGCCGCAGCATGGGGCTGTCCAGCTACGACGCGCTGTTCGAGCCGAATCCCGAGAACCGCTCGTTCAACTTCGGCCTGAGCGTATCGCTGCCCATCTTCAACCGCTTCCAGACCACGACGGCCATCGCGACCGCCGACGCGTCCTGGGAGGACGCGCAGGCGGAGGTGCGCGCCAGGCGACTGGCGGTGGAGCGGGCGGTGCGCGAGGCGCTGATCGATCTGGACAACGCTGCGCGCGCGCTGGCGCTGGCCGAGCGGTCCGCGGAGCTGAGCCGGGAGCGGGTGGAGCTGGCGCGCGAACGCTTCCGGCTGGGCGGCATCAGCTTCACCGAGCTGCAGTCGGTGATCAACCGCGCCGCGCAGGCCGAGCGTGACGCGCTGGACGCCCGCTTCGGCTGGGCGCAGGCGTGGGTGGCGCTGGACCAGCGCACCGGCGGCGTGCTCGAGGGCGGCGTGGGCGCCGACCTGCTGCCGCCGGACGGGGACGCCGACTGATGTCGCTGCCCTCACGCTGTATCCAGCGGCCGGTCGCGGTGGCGATGCTGTTCGTCGCCATCGTCTTCCTGGGCCTGCTCAGCTTCCGCCGGCTGGCGATCGACCTGCTGCCGGACATCGCCTACCCGCGGCTGGTCGTCCACACCATCTACCAGGACGTGGCGCCGACCGAGGTCGAGCGCTTCGTCACCGAACCGGTCGAGCAGGCGGTCAGCCGCGTGCCGGGGGTGGAGCGCGTCGAGAGCGTCTCGCGCGAAGGCGTTTCGCAGGTCACGCTGCGCTTCGCGTGGGGCACCGACATGGAGTTCGCCGCGCTGAACGTGCGCGAGCAGCTGGACAATCTGCGCGACGGCCTGCCCGAACGGGCCGAGCGGCCGACCGTGCTGCGCACGGACCCGACCGCCGATCCGGTCATGACGCTGAGCGTCGCGGGCGGCACGGACCTGTGGGCGCTGCGCGACCTGGCCGAGTCCGTGTTCAAGCGGCGCCTCGAACAGATCGAGGGCGTGGCGCAGGCCACGGTCACCGGCGGACTCGAGCGCGAGATCCAGGTGGACGTGAGTCCGTCCGCGCTCCAGGCGCACGGCATCGAGATCGGGGAGGTGGCGCAGGCGGTCGCCGCGGCCAACGTCAGCGCGCCCGGCGGCACGATCCGGCGCGGCCGCTACCGCTACTCGCTGCGCACGCTGGGCGAGTTCGAGGCGGTGGCGCAGCTGGGCGACGTGGTCATCGGCACGGTCGGGGAGGGCGCGAGCGCGCCGCCCGGCGTGGTGCGTGTGCGCGACGTGGCCACCGTGACCGACGGCTGGCGCGAGCGCGAGAGCATGGCCCGCTACAACGGCCACGAGGCGGTCGGCCTGCTGCTGTTCAAGGAGTCGGGCGCCAATGCGGTGCGCGTGGCGGAGCAGGTGGACGAGGTGCTGACGCAGCTGCGCACCGAGTATCCCGAGGTGGAGCTGGAGGTGGCCAGCAGCCAGGCCGGCTTCATCCAGGACGCCATCAGCAACGTGGTCTCGGCGCTGGTGCTGGGCGGCATGCTCGCGTTCCTGGTGCTGTTCCTCTTCCTGCGCGACCCGCGCTACCCCATCGCGGTCGCGCTGGCGATCCCCATCTCGGTGGTCGCGACGTTCGCGCTGATGGACGCGTTCGACGTCTCGCTGAACATCATGTCGCTGGGCGGTCTGGCGCTGGGCGTCGGCATGCTGGTCGACAACTCCATCGTCGTGCTGGAGAACATCTTCCGGCATCGCGAGGCGGGGACGGGTGAGGACGACGTGGCCAGCGCGGCACACGGTGCGGAGGAGGTGCAGTCGGCCATCACCGCATCCACGCTGACGACGATCGCCGTGTTCGGTCCGATCCTGTACGTCGAGGGCGTCGCCGGCGAGCTGTTCGGCGCGCTGTCGCTGGCCGTGGCCTTCTCGCTGCTCGTCTCGCTGCTGGTCGCGCTCACGCTGCTGCCCACGCTGGCCGCGCGCTGGGGCAGGGAGCCGCACGCGGCGGACTCGGCGCTCCGGCGTGCCTCGCATCGGTTCGGCCGCGCGATCGGCGCCACGGTCGGCCGCGCGGTGCGGCCGGGGCTGGACGCCTTCGACCGCGCGTTCGGCCGCTTCGCCGACCGCTACCACGGCTGGCTAGAGTGGTCGCTGGCACACCGCGGCCGCGTGATGGGCATCACCGCAGCCACGCTCGCGGGCGCACTGCTGCTGGCGGCGACCATGGACCGCGCGGTGCTGCCGGACGTGGACCAGGGCTCGTTCCAGGCGCGCATCGACCTGCCGCTGGGCACGCCGCTGGAGCGCACGGCCGAGACCGCGCGCCGGCTCGAGGCGCTGATCATGGAGCAGGACGAGGTCGAGGCGGTCTTCTCGCGCATCGGCCGGCAGGAGAGCCTGGCCGGCTCGGACGAGGAGCGGACCGGCACGGCCAGCGCGCTGATCGACGTGCGCCTGGACCCGGACGCGTCTACCGCGGAGGTGCTGGACCGGCTGCGATCACGCGCGCGCGAACTGGTCGGCTCGGGTACGATCGCGATCGAGACGGGCGGCGCGACCGCGCTCGGCCGGCTGCTGGGCGGCACGGACGCGGACCTGGCCGTGCGCGTGCGCGGCGACGACCTGGATCGCAGCCTGGAGTACGCGCAGCGGCTGGACGCGGCCCTGGAGGCCGATCCCGCGCTGGCCAACGTGCGGCTGGGCCTGGAGCTGGGCCAGCCGGAAGTGCGGGTGCGCGTGAACCGTGAAGCCGCGGCCGCGCGCGGCGTGCAGGTCGAGGACGTGACCGGCGCCGTGGAGGCCGCCATGCGCGGCAGCATCGCCACGGAGTTCGTCGACTTCGACCGGCGCGTGCCCGTGGTGGTGCGGCTGCCCGAGGTGCAGCGCCGCTCGATGGAGACGCTGGAGCAGCTGGAGGTGGGCGGGTTCCCGCTGCGCGAGCTGGTCGCGACGGAGGTCGCGGTCGGGCCGACCGAGGTGCGGCGCCTGGAGCAGTCGCGCGTGGTGCCGGTGTACGCGGACGTGGCGAGCGGCGGGCTGGACGACGCGGTGGAGCGGGTCGGCGCGGCGCTGACGCGCGTGCCGCCGCCCAGCGGCGTGCGCGTGGACGTGGGCGGCGCCAACGAGGAGATGCGGCGCAGCTTCCGCGACCTGGTCTTCGCGTTCGGGCTCGCGCTGCTGCTGGTCTACATGATCATGGCCGCGCAGTTCGAGTCGCTGGTGCATCCGATGACGATCCTGCTCAGCGTGCCGCTCGCGCTGATCGGCGCGGCGCTCGCGCTGTTCGTCACGCGCTCCAGCCTGAACACCATGAGCCTGATCGGCGTGGTCATCCTGATCGGCATCGTGGTCAACGACGCCATCGTCAAGGTCGACTTCATCAACCAGATGCGCGCGCGCGGCATGGGTCTGCGCGACGCGATCCTGGAGGCCGGCCGCGCACGTCTGCGGCCGATCATCATGACCACCGTGACCACCGTGCTGGGCCTGCTGCCGCTCGCGCTCGGCATCGGCCGGGGCGCCGACCTGCGCGCGCCGCTCGGCATCGCGGTGATCGGCGGCCTGATTTCGGCCACCGCGCTGACGCTGATCGTCGTGCCCGTGGTCTACTCGCTGATCGCGGACGCGGGCGAGCGGGTGGTGCAGCGGCGCACGGGGAAGGCGGAGGCGGAGGCGAAGGCGGGAAGCGAGCCGGAGCTGGTGGGATGAACCGACGGAGTGCGGAGTGCGGACTGCGGCGCGGCTGCGAAGCAGTGGCGAAACCATGGAGACGGACAGGAGGAGTTCGATGCGTAGCGCGATGAACAATCGGTGGCCACTCCTGCTCGCGCTGATGCCGTTCATGGCCGCGTGCTCGGATGCGGGTGCGGACGACAGTGCGCCGCGCGCTTCGGTGCGTGACAGCGCGGGCGTGCGCATCGTCGAGAATCCGGACCCGGCGGAGCGGACGGGCTGGATCACCATGGACGCCGAGCCGAGCGTGACCATCGGCGTGCTGGAGGGCGCGCCCGAGTACCAGCTCTACGAGGTGCGGGGCGCGACGCGGCTGTCCGACGGCCGCATCGCCGTCGCCAACGCCGGCAGCAAGGAAGTGCGCTACTACGGCGCGGACGGCGCGTTCCTGAACGCGACGGGGCGCGACGGGGAAGGCCCCGGCGAGTTCCGCGAGATGGGCATGCTGGAGCGGCTGCCGGGCGATTCGGTGGTGGTCTACGACTGGCGCACACGCCGGCTGTCGCTGCTGGACGAGAGCGGCAACTACGTGGCGGGCCACACGATCCCGCCGGCCAACTCGTTCCCGTTCCCGGCCGGCGTGCTGGACGGGCAGTCGATGCTGATCCGACTGAGCCGCATGTTCGGCGGGCCCGGAGAGGAGCCGCGTGCGGGGCTGCGTCAGGACAGCGCGCAGTACGCCGTGGTGCCGTGGCGCGGCGAGGCGCCGGACTCGGTCGAGCCGTCTCTGGTGCTGCCTGGCGGGCCCATGTTCATGGCCACGGGCGGCTCGGACGGCAACCGCTGGATGTCCGTGATGACCGTACTGCTCGCGCCCAGCCCGTCGGTCGAGGTGCGGGACGGCCGCGTCTACTACGGCCTGGGCGACAGCTACGAGGTGCGCGTCTACGAACCGACCGGCCGGCTGATCGGCATCGTGCGCCGCGGGCACACCGTCCAGACGGTCACACCGGACATGCACGCGCAGGCGGTGGAGCAGAATCTGGAGGGCATCGAGGACGAGAACTGGCGCAAGCGTCAGCGCGAGATGATCGAGGACATGCCCGTGCCCGAGACGCTGCCCGCGTTCCGCGAGATCGAGACGGACGAGGCGGGCCGCCTCTGGGTGCGCCGCTACACGGTCGGCCGCGACGAGCCCGCCACGTGGGACGTGTTCGACCCCGAGGGGCAGTGGCTGGCCGCCGTGCCGATGCCCGCCGGCTTCACGATCCACGAGATCGGCCGCGACTACGTGCTGGGCGTGATGCGCGACGAGCTGGAGGTCGAGCAGCTCCACATGTACGGCCTGACCCTCGCCGAGCCGGTGGAGGGGTAGGTGATCCGCCTCTCCGTCCGCCGCCCCATCGCCATCACGATGGGCTACTTCGCGGTCGCGCTGCTGGGCGTGGCCGCGTGGCGCGGGCTGCCCGTCGAGCTGCTGCCCAACACGGAGCTGCCGCAGCTCAGCGTCTACGCGACCGACACGGGCGCATCCCCGGAGACGGTGGAGTCGATGCTGACCAGCCCGCTGGAGGCGGCGCTGCAGCAGGTGCAGGCGGTGGAGAACATCGAGTCGGTCTCGCAGGAGGGTTCGGCGCGGCTGAGCCTGGAGTTCGAGCGCGAGGCCGACATGCAGTTCGTGCGCATGGAGATCGGCGAGCGGCTGGCCGCGCTGGAGCCGTCGCTGCCGCCGGGCGTGCGTGGCCCGTGGGTGCAGGCGTACGTGCCGCGCGAGTTCCAGGAGCAGTCGCGCAGCTTCATGCGCTACACGGTGACCGGCCCGTTCACGCTGGAGACGCTGCGCGCGATGGTGGACACGACCATCGCGCCCGCGCTGCGCGAGGTGGAGGGCGTGGCTGAGGTCGAGGCGGCGGGCGGGCGGCGTCGCCTGCTCGAGATCGAACTGGACGACGCGCGCGTCCAGGCGCTCGGCCTGGACGTGGAGACGGTGCGCCAGGCCATCGCGCAGCTGGAGATCGTGCGCGAGGCGGGCGCGGTGGAGGAGGGCGGTGTGCGACGCGCGGTCGCGATCCGTCAGACGGCCGGCTCGGTGGCGGAGATCCTGAACACGCCGGTGTTGGGCGACGGCCAGCGCGTGGTGCGCGTGCGGGACATCGCCGATGTCAACGACACGTACGAGGACCCGACCGAGCTGTACCGCATCGACGCGCGGCCGGCCGTCTCGTTCGAGGTGTTCCGCGAGAGCGGCAGCAACGCGGTGGCGGTGGCGGAGGCGGTGCGGAACCGGGTGGACGCGCTGGCGCCGGAGCTGCCCGGCAGCGTGCGCACGATCCTGGACATCGACCAGTCCGAGGCGATCGAGACGCAGCTGTCCGACCTGCGCTTCCGCGCGCTGATCGCGGGCGGCGTCATCTTCGTGGTGCTGCTGCTGTTCCTCGGCTCGATCCGCACGGCCGCGATCGTGTTCGCCACGATCGGCTTCTCCATCCTGATCACGCTGAACCTGGTCTACTGGGGCGGCCTCACGCTGAACGTGCTGACGCTGATGGGGCTGGCACTCGGCTTCGGGCTGATCGTGGACAACGCCATCGTCGTGCTGGAGAACGTGTACCGGCGCCACCGCACGGGGGAGCCCGCGCAGGTCGCGGCGGAGCGCGGCGCGAAGGAGGTCGTGCTGCCGATCCTGGCCGCGACCGCAACCACGGTCGTGGTCGTCGCGCCCTTCGTCTACCTGCAGGGCGAACTGCGCGCCTACTACGTGCCGCTCGGCCTCGTGGTCGGCTTCAGCCTGATCGCGAGCCTGGCCGTGGCGTTCACGTTCATCCCGGCCGTCGCGTCGCGGGCGCTGGGCGCTTCGCGAGGCGGAGGCGCAGGCGGAGGCGCAGGCGCAGGCGGAGGCGGAGGCGCAGGCGGAGGCGGAGGCGGAGGCGGAGGCGCAGGCGGAGGCGCAGGCGGAGGCGAAGGCGCAGGCGCAGGCGAAGGCGGAGCGGACGGCGGATCCACCGTGGTGGGCGGGTCGGTCGAGCCGGGGCGGCGGCGGCCGGCCTACATTCGCGCCTACGCGTCCGTGATCGGCTTCACGGTGCGTTATCCGTGGCCGGCGATCGTGGTGGCGCTGCTGATGGTGGGCGGCAGCTGGTACCTGTTCGACAAGCACGTGCCGCGCGGTGTGCTCTGGTCCAGCTGGTGGAACGATCGCAGCGGGATCAACATCAACATCGAGCTGCCGCGCGGCTCGGGCATCGAGCGCGCCGACGCGTACGCCCGCTTCTTCGAGGAGCGGCTGCGCGCGATGCCGGAGGTGGAGCGCTTCACGACGACGATCCGGCCGCAGGGCGGTCGCATCGAGGTGACGTTCCCCGAGGAGCTGGAGGCGACGCAGGTGCCGCCCGCGATCAAGGACCAGCTGCTGGCTTACAGCCATCAGTTCGGCGGCGCCGAGATCCGCGTCTACGGCTACGGCCCGTCGTTCTACGGCGGCGGTTCCAGCCCGCCCAACTACTCGCTCAAGGTGCTGGGCTACAACTACGAGCAGGTGCGCGACATCGCCGAGGCGCTGGGCGCGCGGCTGACGCGCTTCTCGCGCATTCGCGACGTGGACACGAACTCGTGGGGGCAGTGGTTCGACCGCGACAAGGCCACCGAGCTGACGCTGCGCCTGGACCGCGCCCGGCTGGCGATGCACGGCATCAGCGCGCAGGAAGTCGTCATGCACGTGAACGCGGCCGTGCAGGGCCAGACGCGCAGCGACGTGATCAACGTGGCGGGTGAGGAGCAGATGTTCAGCGTGAAGCTGGCCGGCGCGCGGGACATCGACGTGCTCCAGCTCGAACAGCTGCTGGTGCCAGTGCGCGGGGGCGGCGAGGTGCGGCTGGGCGAGGTCGCGTCGATCGAGGAGCGCGAGGTCATGTCCCGCATCGTGCGCGAGAACCAGCAGTACCAGCGCATCGTCAGCTGGGAGTTCCGCGGGCCGCAGAAGCTGGGCGACCGCTACCGCGACGCGGTGCTCGAGGCGACCGCGCTGCCGCCCGGCTACACGCTGGAAAAGGACGCCGGCTGGAGCTGGGACGAGGAGGAGGAGGAGCAGATCTACGCGGTTCTGGCCATCGCGCTCGCGCTGATCTTCATGACCACGGCCGCGCTGTTCGAGTCGCTGCGCCAGCCGTTCGTCGTGCTGCTGACCGTGCCCATGGCGCTGGTCGGCGTGTTCATGATCTTCTTCTACACGGGCGCCAGCTTCACGCGCGAGGCGTACATCGGCGTGATCATGATGGGCGGCATCGTGGTCAACAACGCCATCCTCCTGGTCGATCACATCAATCGCCTGCGACGCGAGGAGGGGCTGCCGCTGCACGACGCGACCGTACGCGGTACCGTCGAGCGCGTGCGGCCGATCCTGATGACCAGCGCGACCACGGTGTTCGGCCTGCTGCCGCTGGTACTGTTCGCCGAGTCCGCCGACGCCAACATCTGGAACGCGCTCGGATACGCACTCATCGGCGGGCTGACCAGCTCCACGCTGCTCGTGCTGACCGTGACGCCCGCGCTGTACCGGCTGTTCGAGGCGCGGCCGGAGCGGCGGCGGCTGGCACGGCTGGCCGCCGCACCGGCGCGCGATGGGACGGTCGAACGGGTGCCCAGCCCGGCACCGGGCTGAGGCCGGTGGCTGGAACGGTCCCGGCTCGCATCGGTTAGAATCGCACGAAAAGATGGCGGCGCGTTCCGCCGTCCGCCCGTGTCCACCCTTCCGGAGCAATCCCCGCATGCGTTCTCGTACTCGCCTCGCACTGCTGCTGCCGGTCTGGGTCATCGGCGCCGGCCTGCTCGCCTGCGGCGATCCGCTCGAGCCCGAGTTCCGGCGCGTGCTGGCGACGATACGGCTACCGGACCAGCCGGTGCAGATCGACATGCCGGACACCGTGCAGGCGAACGCGCCGTTCGTCCTGTCGGTGCAGACGTACGGCAACGCGTGCCGTGAGGCGGGCGATACCGAGGTCAGTGGCGGCAGCGGCAGCCCGCTGCTGGTGCGGCCATACGATCGGGCGCTGCGTGTGAGCGCGTGCCAGCCGGTGCTGCGCGTGTTCGACCATTCCGTACAGCTCACCATCGCCCAGACCGGGACGAACACGATCGAGGTGCGTGGCATCGCGGGTCAGCTGGACGGCACCAGCGACACGATCTCGGTGTTCCGCCAGGTGTTCGTGGAGTAGGCCGCCTTTCCCGCCGCCCGGGCCCGGCCTACCTTCGGCGGCATGAGCACCGACAAGCACATCCGTGTCCGCTTCGCGCCCTCGCCCACGGGCTACCTGCACGTGGGCGGCGCGCGTACGGCGCTGTTCAACTGGCTGTACGCGCGCCGGCACGGCGGCACGTTCATCCTGCGCATCGAGGACACGGATCGCGCACGCTCCAGCGAAGAGCACACGCAGGCGATCCTGGACGGCATGAGCTGGCTGGGCCTGGACTGGGACGAGGGTCCGTTCCACCAGGCCGACGGCCTGGAGCGGCACGCCGCGCAGGCGCGCCAGCTGCTGGAGAGCGGCCGCGCCTACCGCTGCTTCTGCTCGCAGGAGACGCTGGATGCGAAGCGGGCGGCGGCGGCCGAGGGCAAGGCCGCGTACCGCTACGACCGCCACTGCCGCATCAACGTGGAGCGCGAGGAGGCGGAGCGGCGCGCGGCGGACGGCGAGCCGCACACGATCCGCTTCGACGTGCCGGAAGGCAGGACGGAGTGGGACGACGCGGTGCACGGCAACGTCTCGTTCGACAACGCCGATATCGAGGACTTCATCGTGCTGCGCACGGACGGCACGCCGATCTACAACCTGGCGGTGGTGTCGGACGACATCGAGATGCGCGTCACGCACGTGATCCGCGGCGACGACCACATCTCGAACACGCCCAAGCAGATCATGCTCTACCGCGCTCTGGGCGCGGACGTGCCGACGTTCGCGCACGTGCCGATGATCCTGGGCGCGGACGGCAAGCGGCTCAGCAAGCGCCACGGCGCGACCGCGGTGGGCGAGTACGCCTCCGAGGGGATTCTGCCGGGCGCGATGGTCAACTTCCTGGCGCTGATCGGATGGTCGCCGCGCGAGGACCGCGAGGTGTTCGAGATCGAGGAGCTGATCGGCCGCTTCGACCTGGACGGCATCGTCAAGAAGAGCGGTGTGTTCGATCCGCAGAAGCTGGAGTGGCTGAACGGCCAGCACCTGAGCCGCCGCTCGGCGCGCGAGCTGGAGCCGCTGGTCACGCCGCTGCTGGTCGAGCAGGGGCTGGCCACCGAGGACGACCTGCGCGACCGCGAGCACTGGTACCTGCCGCTGATCGACCTGCTCAAGGAGCGCGCGCGCAACCTGCACGACTTCGTGCGCCAGGCACGGCCCTACTTCGCCGAGGAGGTGGAGTACGACGACGAGGCCATCGCCAAGCACTGGAAGGACCCCGCCGCCACCGCCGCGCACATGCGCGCGCTGCGCGACCGGCTGGAGATGGTGGCCGACTGGGCCGAGGAGCCGCTCGAGACCGCGCTGCGCGGCCTGGCCGAGGAGATCGGCATCGGCGCCGGCAAGCTGATCCACCCGCTGCGCGTGTCCGTCACCGGCATGGCCGTGAGCCCCGGCATCTTCCAGGTCCTCGTCATGCTCGGCCGCGAGACAACGCTGCGCCGGCTCGAGGAGGCCGTGGAGCGGCTGGCGGTGCCGCGCTAGGCAGTCGCCAGTCGCCAGTCGCCAGTCGACGGGGCCTCGAGCCGAGGCTCCAGGCTCCAGGCTCCAGGCTCCAGGCTCCAGGCTCCAGGCCCAGGCTCCAGGCTCCAGGCTCCAGGCTCCAGGCTCCAGGCTCCAGGCTCCAGGCGTCGCGCGTTGCCAGGCGCGGGAATAAGCCCAAAGCCCAAAGCCCAAAGCCCAAAGCCCAAAGCCCAAAGCCCAAAGCCCAAAGCCCAAAGCCCAAAGCCCAAAGCCCAAAGCCCAAAGCAGCAAAGTGGAACCTGCGCCCCATCCGCCGGTTTCCAGCACCATCACCCATCCTTTCCGGGGAGACATCATGAGACTGGCTACGGTTGCAGTGCTGACGCTGCTCGCGGCCGCGCCGCTGGCGGCGCAGAGCGACGACGTGCTGTTCGGTGTGAAGGCGGGCATCGTGGAGCTGGACTGCGTGGACGTGGAGGACGTGATCTGCATCGACACGGACCTGGCGCCCAGCGGCGGCGTCTTCCTCGACTACGGCCTGACGGACGCCGTCTTCGGCGGGCTCTACGCCGACGTGCACGGCGTGAAGGGCGATTTCGGCGACGACCGTGAGTACATGATCGACGTGGGCGCCATGCTGAAGGCCACCTTCGGCAGCACCATGCGGCGCGCCTACTTCCGCCCCGGCATCGGTGCCGGCTTCGGCACGCTGGACGTGGGCGAGACCGCGCAGTTCCTGACCACGCGCGCCACGCTGGAAGTCGTGATCCCGCAGGTCGGCGGCACGTCCTGGCTGGCGGAGGCCGGCGTCTATTACGCGCCGCTGGGCAGCGCGGGCGATGCCGACGTGACGTTCGGCCCGGGCTTCATGCTGCGCGGCGGCGTGCTGTTCTAGGTCGTTCGGGTGTCCAGGGTTGACGCGAAAGCTCATCGCATTACTTTCCGTCCGTGCCCGACAGGGCACCCATTGCCCCTTGGTGTAACTGGCAACACGCCTGACTCTGGATCAGGAGAGTCCTGGTTCGATCCCAGGAGGGGCAACTGAAAGGCCCGGCGAGCAGTGCTCGCCGGGCCTTTTTTCGTGGTTCCAGGGCGAGATCGCACGAAGGCGCGGTCGCCGCACACCGGAAAGTGACCCATCGAGGAGCATTCCGGGACGAGTGGGCGCAAACCGGCGTATAGCGACGGAAATCGACCAAACGCGCGCCACCCCGCGCGGCGATTGGTCGGAAAACGGGATATGACACCGCTTTCCGACCATCGGCGTCGCGCCCAGGTCTCGGTTGGTCGATCCGCGGTGTGCCTCCGCCTGGCGGACCGCTGATCGCGGAGGCCTGCGGGCGTCGACCGCCCCGGCGCCCGCACGTCCGGCGTCGAACGTCCCGGCGTCGACCGCCCCGGCGCGCCCGCACATCCGGCGTCGACCGCCCCGGCGCGCCCGCACGTTCACCATCGAACCCGGTTTACGGGGCCGCCCGCCCGGCCTAGCTTGGCCCGCTCATGCATACCGACGCCGCCCCCGTCTCCGCGAACGACGCCGCCTTCATGGCGCGCGCGCTGGACCAGGCACTGGCCGCCTACGCGGAGGAGGAGGTGCCGATCGGCGCGGTGATCGTGGTGGACGGCCGGGTCATCGCCGAGGGGCGCAACCGGACGCGCACCTGGCACGACCCCACCGCGCACGCGGAGGTGGTCGCGCTGCGCCGGGCGGCGGCGCGCGTCGGCGACTGGCGGCTGACCGAGGCTACGCTGTACGTCACGCTCGAGCCCTGCGCGATGTGCGCGGGCGCCATGGTGCTGGGACGCATCCGCCGGCTGGTCTACGCGGCCGCCGACCCGAAGGCGGGCATGTGCGGCTCCCTCGGCAACCTGGTGCAGGACGCGCGGCTCAATCACCGGATTCCGGTCACGACGGGCGTGCTGGAGCAGCCGGCGGGCGAGATGCTGCGCCGCTTCTTCCGCGCCCGGCGATGAGCCGCGAGCCGGTGTTTTGGGAGCCGAAGCTCCCCGCGCCGATTCTCGCGCTGCGTCGCCGCCGGCCAAGGCGGCTGCACTGCGTGGTCCGATGAGCCCTGCCGCCCCCGTTCTCGTCGCGCGGTCGCTGGAGTCGTTTCTGGGCGAGGAGGCCGTGCCGGACGACGTGCGGCCGACGCTGTTCGACGGCGCGCCGCCGGCCGGCGAGTGGCTCGGCATCGTGCCGACAGTGGCCGATCCGATCGATGCCGACACGATCTCCGCGATGCCGCGCCTGCGCGTGATCGCCAACTTCGGCGTCGGCTATGACAACATCGACGTCGCAGCCGCGCGCGCCGCCGGCGTAGCAGTTGGCAACACGCCCGGCGTGCTGACGGGCGCCACCGCGGAACTGACCTGGGCGCTGATCCTGGCCGCGGCACGGCGCGTGGGGGAGGGGGAGCGGCTCGCGCGCTCCGGCGAGTGGACAGGCTGGACGCCGACGCAGCTGCTCGGCCTGTCGCTGGACGGCGCCACGCTCGGCATCGTCGGCGCAGGCCGCATCGGCCAGGAAGTCGCCCGGCGCGCCCCCGCGTTCGGCATGCGCGTCGTCTACACCAGCCGCGCGCCGCGCGCCGAACTGGAGCAGGCGACGGGCGCGCGGCGCGTGCCGCTGGACACGCTGCTCGCCGAAGCGGACGTCGTCTCGATCCACGTCGCGCTGAACCGGACGACGCGCCACCTGATCGACGCCGCCGCGCTCCGTCGCATGAAGCCGGGCGCCATCCTGATCAACACCGCACGGGGCCCCATCGCGGACGAGCACGCGCTGATCGACGCGCTGCGCGAGGGCCGCCTGCGCGCCGCCGGCCTGGACGTCTACGAGCACGAGCCCGAGATCCCCGCGGCGCTGCGCGACCTGCCGAACGCCGTGCTGCTGCCCCACCTCGGCAGCGCCACCGAGCACGCCCGCCGCGGCATGTGGCGCCTGGCCTGGCAGAACCTGCTGGCCGGCGTGAGAGGCGAGACACTGCCCAACCCGGTGCAGCTGTAGTGAGTAGCGAGTAGCGAGTAGTGGTAGCGCAGCGCCCCAAGCCCCAAGCCCCAAGCCCCAAGCCCCAAGCCCCAAGACCCAAGCCCCAAGCCCGCCGTCCCGGCACGTCCCCTGCCTCACCCGCGCCACCATGACCACAGACAGATCGAATGCGCCGGAGACCTGGCCGGGGCAGCCCTTCCCGGCGGGGGCCACGTACGACGGATCCGGCACCAACTTCGCACTTTTCTCGGAGGCCGCAGAGGCGGTCGAGCTGTGCCTGCTGGACGAGGCGGGCAACGAGACGCGCGTGGAGATGCCGGAGGTGGATGCGTTCTCGTGGCACGTCTACCTGCCGGGCATCGGCCCCGGCCAGCGCTACGGCTACCGCGTGCACGGCCCGTGGGCGCCGGCGAGGGGGCATCGCTTCAATCCGGCCAAGCTGCTGCTGGACCCGTACGGGAAGGCGTTCTGCGGCCGGCCGGAGTTCCATCCGTCGTGGCTGCCGTACCGCCTGGACGAGCCGGACGTGCGCGACGAGTCGGACAGTGCGCCGCACGTGCCGCACACCATCGTGCATCAGCCGTTCTTCGACTGGGGCAACGACCGGCCGCCGGGCACGCCGATGCACGAGTCGGTGATCTACGAGGTGCACGTGAAAGGCTTCACGAAGCTGCACCCGGACATCCCCGAGAACCTGCGCGGCACGTACGCGGGCCTCGCGCACCCTGCGGCGATCGAGTACCTGCAGAAGCTGGGTGTGACCGCGGTCGAACTGATGCCCGTGCACCAGTTCGTGCACCCCGGCCACGTGCTGGACAAGGGGCTGCGCAACTACTGGGGCTACGACTCCATCGGCTTCCTGGCCCCGCACAACGAGTACGCCGCGCGCGGCGAGCATGGCGAGCAGGTGCAGGAGTTCAAGCACATGGTGCGCACGCTGCACGAGGCCGGCATCGAAGTCATCCTGGACGTGGTCTACAACCACACGGCCGAGGGCAACCACCTGGGCCCGATGCTGAGCTTCAAGGGCACCGACAACCGCGCCTACTACCGGCTGGTGCCCGAGGACCCGCGCCACTACTACGACACGACCGGCACGGGCAACTCCATGAACATGCGTCACCCGCACACGACGCAGCTGATCATGGACAGCCTGCGCTACTGGATCCTGGAGATGCACGTGGACGGCTTCCGCTTCGACCTGGCCGCCACGCTCGCGCGCGAGCTGCACGAGGTCGACCGGCTTTCCTCCTTCTTCGAGTTGATCCAGCAGGACCCGGTGGTGAGCCAGGTGAAGCTGATCGCCGAGCCGTGGGACCTGGGGGAGGGCGGCTATCAGGTCGGCAACTTCCCGCCGCTCTGGTCGGAGTGGAACGGCAAGTACCGGGACACCATGCGCGACTACTGGCGCGGCGTGCCGGAGACGCTGGGCGAGTTCGCGGCGCGCTTCACGGGCAGCTCGGACCTGTACAACTCGGACACGCGCCGGCCGACCGCGTCGATCAACTTCGTGACCGCGCACGACGGCTTCACGCTGAACGACCTGGTCAGCTACGACCACAAGCGCAATGAAGCGAACGGGGAGGGGAATCGGGACGGCGAGAGCCACAACCGCTCGTGGAACTGCGGGGCCGAGGGGCCGAGCGACGATCCCGAGGTGCTGGAGTGCCGGCGCCGCCAGCGGCGCAACTTCATGGCGTCGCTGCTGCTGTCGCAGGGGGTGCCCATGCTCCTGGGCGGCGACGAGTTCGGCCGCACCCAGCACGGCAACAACAACGCGTACGCGCAGGACAACGAGCTGTCCTGGTTCCGCTGGGAGGAGGCGGACGAGGACCTGCTCTCGTTCACGCGCCGGCTGGTCCGCTTCCGCCACGATCACCCCGTGTTCCGGCGCCGCCGCTGGTTCCAGGGCCGGCCGATCCGCGGCGTCGACCAGATCGCGTGGCTGCGGCCGGACGGGGAGGAGATGGGGGAGGCGGACTGGGACCAGCCGTTCGCGGGCGCGGTCGGCGTGTTCCTGAACGGGGAGGCGATCCTGGCGCCGGATCGCCGCGGCCGCCGCGTGGTGGACGACAGCTACCTGCTGCTGTTCAACGCATGCGATCACGCCATCGAGTGGACGCTGCCGCCGGAGTCGCGCGGAAGCGCGTGGGAGCGCGCGATCGACACGGCGCGCGGCCTGGTCGAAGACCGGGACGTGGAGGCGCCACTGGTGCGCGCGGGGGAGGCGGTGACGGTGGAGGCCCGCTCGCTGGTCGTGCTCGAGCGGGTAGAAGAGTCGGACGCAGAACGCTGAGCCCTGCCGCGCGGCGGGACGGCCGCATAGGTTGTCCGGGTCACCTCCGCACACCCCTGCACGGGAGGCACTCATGAAGGGATACGCGCCCATCGCCGCCGTGGCGGCCCTGGCCCTCGCCGCGCCGGTCGCGGCGCAGTCCGCCGCCGTGGACGACGCGCCGGCCGGACTGCGCGCAGAACTCATCGCCGACATCGCCGGCCTGGGCGAGAAGTACGTCTCGCTTGCCCGCGCGATGCCGGCCGAGTCGTACGACTGGAGCCCGGGGGAGGGCGTGCGCTCGACCGCCGAGGTGTTCGAGCACATCGCAAACGCCAACTACTTCATTGCGGGTGCGGCGGGCGTCGAAGGCCCGCGCGGCATCCTGCAGCCGGACGCGCAGCACTCCAAGGACGATCTGATCGGCGCGCTGACCCGTTCCTTCGCCGATGCGCAGGCGGCGGTCGGCTCCGTCTCCGACGCCACCCTGGACGACACGGTCCAGCTGTTCGGCAGCGACACCACGCGCCGGAACGTTCTGCTCCTGCTGGTGAACCACATGCATGAGCACCTCGGACAGATCATCGCGTACGCGCGCACCAATGGCGTCGTGCCGCCCTGGAGCGCAGGAGAGTAGCGCCCGCGACGCATGGACTGGCGCGGGTCGTGCCATCGGAGCGCACGACCCGCAGCCGGCACAGCCATGACGATCCGCACACGCATCGCCGTCCCGGTCGCCCTTGTCGCGCTGTTCGCGTGCGGCGGCGACGACGGCCCGACGGGCCCCGGCGGTCCGGCGCAACTGACGATCACGACCACGTCGCTGCCGGACGCGTTCGCGAATCGACCATACACCGAGGCGATCGACGCGCAGGGCGGCGACGCCGCCTACAACTGGACAGTGAGCGCCGGCGCACTGCCGCCGGGGCTGGCGCTCTCGGTGGAGGACCTGAACGCCGGCGACGACGTGGTGGTGACGGGCACGCCGGACGCCGAGGGCACGTACTCCTTCACCGTGCAGGTGACCAGCGGCGATGGGCAGAGCGCGAGCCGCGCGTTCACGATCGAAGTGATGCCGGAGCCCGGCCCCATCTCGATCGATCGGCTGCTGCTGCCGCCGGGGCTGGTCGGCCTGTCGTACAACGTGCTGCTGCGCGCGAGCGGCGGGACCGGGACCTACGCCTGGAGCGTGGCGGGCGGGTCACTGCCGGCCGGGCTGTCCCTCTCGTCGAGCGGCCGCATCCAGGGCACGCCGGGCGGAACGGACACGGCCGCGGTGGACATCCGGGTGGTGAGCGGCGCGGACACGACCACGCAGTCGTACACGATCCAGGTGCTGGCCAACCGGACCGGCGGCTACCACGTGACGGCGCTGCCGGTGGTGCCGGTGCCGGCCGGAGTGCAGCCTCACCTGGATGCCGCGATGGCGCGCATCGAGAGCTTCATCACGGGCAACCTGTCGGCCGTGCCGATCTCCGCCGGCTTCTTCACCGGCAGCGACTGCGGCGGCTTCGGCGACGCGGCGAACGGCGGTGCCGTGGACGACATCCTGATCCTGGTCAACATCACGCCGATCGACGGGCCGGCGCGCACGCTGGCGCAGGCGGGTCCGTGCGGCATCCGCGGCAACGACCTGCCCTTCGTGGGCATCCTGACCTTCGATTCCGACGACCTGGTCGGCGTGATCGGCACGGACTGGCTGACGGAGATCATCGTGCACGAGATGGCGCACGTGCTGGGCTACGGCAGCCTGTGGGAGCTGGTGGGACTCATCACCGGGGCGGGAGGCGCCGATCCCCGCTATACCGGCTCGGCGGCGGTGGCTGCGTGGCAGGCGCTCGGCGGCACCGGCAGCGTGCCCGTCGAGGGTACGCCGGCGGGCCCGGGCACGGCGGATTCCCACTGGCGCGAGACCACGTTCGACGAGGAACTGCTGACCGGCTTCGCGGAGCCGGTGGGCGTGAACCAGCCGCTCAGCGCGATGTCGGTCGCGTCCTTCTCGGACCTCGGCTACGCGGTGAACCTCGCCGCCGCCGAGCCGTACGTGCTGGTGCCGCCCGCCGGCGCGGCGGGCGCGGCCGCACGCCTCGCGGACAGCCCGGGCCACGACCACGTGCTGCGGGACCCCGTGCGCGTGCTGGAGCCGGATGGCACGTCGCGACTGGTGCCGCTGGAGGGATCGCCATGAGCGGACGCGGCGCGTGGCTGCCCCTGCTCCTCGCGGCCGGCATCGGCGCCGGCGCCTGCGCGACGGGCGCCCAGCGGACGGGCGCGCTCCCCACCGGCTGCTGGTACTTCGAGCAGGACACGGTCGCGCGACACCTGAACCTGCCGTGGGGCGTGCGGCTGAGCGAGCAGGCGCTCGAGGGCTGGCCGAACCTGCGCGGGCTGCACGCGCGCCAGGCGGCCACGCTGACACCCGAGGGCGACGCCGACGTGCCGTTCGGCTACTGGCGCACGCTGGGCGCGGACTCGCTGGAGATCGGGTTCCCCGGTGGCGGCGGGCTGGTGCTGGAACTGGAAGCCGCCCCCACGGCGCTGCACGGCCGCGCCGTGGCCGTGGGCGATGTCCTCATGCCGGACGACCGGCCGCGCATCGCGCGACCGGTGCGACTCACCGCCGCGCTGTGTCCGGAGCGGGCGTAGCCGCCGGATGCCGGATGGTACGCAGGTCCGCCTCGTCCACGAGCAGGAACGCGGGCTGCGATCGCAGGATCGTCCGCGTCCGCTGGTCCAGTGCGGCGCCGGGCAGTTCCATGATCGAGTCGCTGGCGTGCACCGTGCCGGTGACCAGCTGCAGCGTATCCCCCGCCTGGACGTGCATCGGCCGCTCTGCGGGCCGGTCCATCAGCAGCGCGAACATGCGGCGCTGACCGTCGGAGACCCAGAACCCGCGATCCGTCGGCACCTCCTCGATGACGACGTCGCCGCCCACGGTCCGGCCGTTCCAGGCCGCCGGGTCGTCCATGATCAGCGAGACCGGTACGCCGGACGCCAGGACCAGCGCCTCCACGTCGCCCGTGTCGGCGGTGGCGGCGAGGTCGGTAGCGGCCATTTCGGCGGGCGTGACCTCCGTCTCCGGCGGGTCGTCCTCGCACGCGGCCACGCTCAGCAGCGCTGCGGCCACGAACATCGCTCGATACTGCACAATGCCTCCTCATCGTCGTTGAATCCGCGGTAGCCGGGTGCAACATCGACGCCGACCGACGGTGCAGTGACTCGAAGGGTTGCGCGCTCGTATCGCAGTGTGCCAGCACGAAATGCCAGTCGCCTGCAAACTTTTCGCGGCCCGTGACACCGATCGGGGTGCGACGCCGTAGACTGCCGTGTATCCGAGGTGGTTGAGCCACAAGCAGCTACAGGATTCCATGCGGCCTCGCCCCTCGCGGGCGTGCGTGGCGGGAACCCGAGTTGCGACGTGGACCGGTTCCCACCTCGGCAGAATCCCCGACCCGGGAGCATCACGATGGCGAAGGGCAATTCCATCCAGGCACCCAAGGCCGTGCGGCACGCGCTGGAGCTGGCGACCGCCGTGGCGCGCGAGCGTGCGCTGGAGGTCCACGAGAAGGCGGCGCTGGAGCTGATCGCGCAGGTCGGCGACCAGATCCCGCACGACCGCATCATGCCGATCTACGCGCGGCTCCATCACCTGGACGCCGAGGACGCGGCTGCGCTGAACCAGCGGCTGCTGGTCGTGCTGGGGGAGGACCTGCGGCCGCAGGAACCGTTTGCCGACACCGAGGAGGAAGCCGATCCGGCGAACCCGGTGATCGAGGCGCCGCGCGAGCTGCTGTCGCGCGTGCTGCGACGGGTACGCGGGCGGGTGAACCCCGAGCTGCGCACCTGGATCGAGCTGCACACCGGTCGCACGGAGATGCAGGTCCTGCGCACGCACGCCGAACACGCCGTCGGCTTCGCGCGCTCGCTGGAGGGTTCGCAGTCGCCGTCGTCGGCGGTGGAACTGTACGCCAAGCGGCTCAAGGTGCGTCACGAGTTGGGCGAGGTGCTGTACCTGATGGTGCTGGAGCTGCTGATGCAGCCCGCTCCGCCCGCGGCGGCGCCGCAGCCGCAGCCACGTCCCGCCGACGCGCCGCGCGAGCGAGGCTCGCAGCGGGGCCCGCGCCGCTTCAAGGTGATCGAGGAAGCGAGCTGAACCCGGGCGGCGGCCGCCCGGCCGCCGTTCGACGCATCGTGCCCCCGCGCGTATCTTCCATCGCAACCCCCGCCGGAGCATGCGATGGACGTCCACCCCATCATTCGCGGCCTCGCCACGCGCCTGGACGGCTCCCATGAGCCTGTGGTGCGGGTGATCGTCGAGGACGTATGGGAGTCGGTGGTGGACGGCACCCTGGCCACGGGCGAGCGGCTGCCGACAGCGCGACAGCTCGCGATCGGCATCGGCGTGAGTCCGCGCCTGGTCGAGCGAGCCTACGACGAGCTGGAGCGGCGCGGCGTCATCGCCACGCGACCCGGAGAGGGGACGTTCGTCAGCCTGAGCCGGCCGGACGGCGAGGAGCAGCGCCGGCACCGGCAGCTGTCCGCGCTCTGCCGCCAGACGGTGGAGCGGGCGGCCGACCTCGGCTTCGGCGTGGACGAGCTGATCGACGCGCTGGCCGACTTCCGCGGCGCGGAACGCGAACCCTCCACACGTGACGGTGCGTGATGTCGATCGTTCCGGTCATGACCACTCTGTCCAGTCGCGGCCAGGGTAGCCGCGGCACGAACCTGCCCGCGACCATGAGCTCTCCCGACGATACCCGCTATCCGGTGCCCGCCATCGCCGCAGGACTGGTGGGCGGCGGTGCGGTGGCCGGCGGCCTGGCACTGGCCGGCCTGTTCGCGCCCATCGCCATCGGCATCGGTGTGGTCGGCGCGCTGATCGCCGGCTCGGCCATCAAGTATACGGACCAGTGGGAAAAGGCAGTGGTCCTGCGGCTCGGCCGCTACAAGGGGCTGCGCGGGCCGGGCTTCTTCGCGGTGGTGCCGGTCATCGACCGCGTGGGCTACCACATCGACCAGCGCATCCGCACCACCGCGTTCGGCGCCGAGTCCTGTCTGACGCGGGACACCGTGCCGGTGGACGTGGACGCCATCGCGTTCTGGGTGGTCTACGACGTCGAGCGCGCCGCGCTGGAAGTGCAGGACTACGTCCAGGCCGTGATCCTGGCGGCCCAGACCGCGCTGCGCGATGCGATCGGCAAGCACGACCTGGCCGAGCTGATCCAGTCCCGCAAGGAACTCGGCCACGGGCTACAGGAGACGCTCGATCGCAAGATGCACGACTGGGGCATCCAGGTGCAGTCGGTCGAGATCCGCGACGTGCGCATCCCGCAGGCGCTCGAGGAGGCGATGAGCCGGCAGGCACAGGCGGAACGCGAACGGCAGGCGCGCATCATCCTCGGCACCGCGGAGACGGAGATCGCGCAGAAGTTCGTGGAGGCGGCGCGCCGCTACAGCGAGGACCCGGTCGCCCTCAACCTGCGCGCCATGAACATGCTGTACGAGAGCATCGTCAAGCGCGGCTCGCTCATGGTCGTGCCGTCCGGGTTGGCCGATTCGCTGAACATGCCCGGCATCATGGGCATGGCCGGAGCAGCGGGGCTCACGCCCGAGGGGGAGAAGAAGGAGGCTGCGCCGCCGGGCAGGCAGGAAGGCTAGTCCCGAACCGTGCGGCGCATGCCGGCACCCGTCTGGATGTAGTCCAGCCCGTCGGGCGTGATGCACACCTCGTGGCGATGCGCCGGTCGGTCCCGCAGCATGCAGCGGCTGACCAGGTACTGGACGGCCTGCGCGGCCATCTTGGCCGACAGACCCAGCTGTGTCACCATCTGCTCCAGGCTCACCGCACGCTCGCAACGCTCGCCCGTCTGGATGTAGACGTACTCGAGCACCCGGTAACGCAGCCGCTCCTGCGCCCGTTCGAGCTGGTCGTCTCCGTACACGGTATGAGCGATCTCCATGGCGCCTCCGCGTGATCTCGACCGTGAGTTGTTGCAAGCCGTAAGCCATTGATGCCATACGAGTTAGGGGCGGCCCGCATCGTGACGGACCGCCCCTGATCGTTACACATCCGGGCTGGCTGCGAGCCGCTAGGGGCGCAGGGTGCCCCGTACCGAGCCGGCCGCGCCGCCGGAGACCGAGCCGGCGGTCGAGCCGACCGTAGCCTCGACGCTCGCGGCGGCGCCTGCGCCGACGGCGGCGGGCAGTGCCGCGCCAGCTTCGGCGTCGGCGCCCGGGTCGAGAGCGGCGCGCACGGCGTCGAGTGCGACGGTGGAGCCGAGGCGGCCCTGCGCGGCGAGTTCACCGAGCACGGTGAGCGCCCGGGCGCGTGCCTGCCCCGAGAAGGCGGCGGTCACGTCCGCCACCTGGCTGGCGCTCGCGCCGCTCTCCACGGCGATGGCGCCGAGGCCGATGGCGGACTCCGTGGCGGCGTCTCCGCGGGCGCGGAGCGTCGAGCGCACGTCGAGCATGGCATCCAGGCGCTTCTCGACGGCCGCGGCGATGCGGGCGGCGGCGATGCCCTTGGCGCGCCCTTCCCGGACGCGCGCCTCGAGCGCCGTGGTGCCCAGCCCCTCGGCGCGCGCGCGCTGCATCGCGCGGTCGACGCGCAGCCGCGCTTCGGTGTCGGCGTCGGCCTGTGCGTCGAGAGACGCGGGTCCGGCCTGAGCGGCAGCCTCCCCGTTGGCGGAGGAGCGGACAGCGGCCTGCTGCGCGTTCAGCGCCGCAGGGGCGAGCAGGGTCAGCATGAGGATCGTCGCGATCTTCATCGTGTCTCCGGTTTCCGGTTCACGTAACTCGTGTCTCCGTGGAACAGGACGGGAAACCGGGGCGAGCCGTCACATCGACGGCGCACTGGCGCACGGAGGTGCGGGGCTTCACATATCGAGTGGAGCGCCGGGACGTCCGCCGGGCCGAGTCGCGCTCACCGTCGAGGAGCGGAGTCCGATCCGGATGTGGCTGATGCACGAGGTGCGCGCCGCGCTCGAGGAGGCGCGGGACACGGTGGCGTCGTACTTCGCGACGCTGCCGGTGCGTGAGCTCTACCGTCGTGCGGCGGACGACGAGTGGGCGCCGATCGACGACCTGCGTCACCTGAATCGCACCGTGACTCTGACGACCAGCGGTCTGCGTCTGCCGCGACCGGTGATGCGGGTGCGGTTCGGTCGCGCGCGTCGGCCGTCGGACCGCTACGAGGAGGTGCGCGAGCGGTACCTCGGCCGGTTGAGCGCGGGCATCCGGTCGCCGAACCGGTTGGCACCGCCCGTGGCGGTCTTCGACGATGCGGAGGCGTATCGTCGCCGGACGCTGGACCGATGGGCGGATGTCTGCGCGGCGCTGGACGCCGCCGCGGCGCGCTGGAAGGAGCGGGATGCGGATCGCTACGTGCTGCCGCATCCGGCGCTGGGGCCGCTGACGGTGCGGGAAATCCTGTTCTTCACGCACGTGCACGACCTGCATCACGTGGACGTGGCGCGTCGGCGGGTCCGGCGTTCCGGCGGTGGATCGGGGGTGCTTCCCCTGGGTGAGGATCAGGAGCGGACGGGAGGATGAGCGTGCGACGTTGCTGGGCGATCCTGGTGGTGGTGCTGCTGTCGGTGGCCGGCTGCGCGAGCGGCGGCGGCGGCGGCGGCGCGGTGGCGGGCAGCGGGCTCGTGCGGCTGTGGTCGCCGCAGTTCGAAAACTGGCGGCAGGGCCGTCTGGTGTCCGTGCCGGTGCAGCGGGACGGCATCGTGAGCAGCGAGTGCTGGGCCGTGGCCTTCGCGGCGGAGACGCACATGCTGCGGGGCACGGACCGTGTGCAGGTGCAGAGGGAGGGTGAGGCGGGGTTGGAGTGGGTGGATCTGGACGTGGCCAGGCTGGTCGGCCGCACGAGCTGCGGCGGCTAGCGATCGGGTGACGGCGTGACGTCGCGCTGCACGACGCGTTTTCACGGAGGTCGTCATGCCTGTACCGCTCGAAGTGCTCGAGCCGCGGTTCCAGACGCTGGTGCGCCGGCTGATCAAGCTGTGCGCCGAGCAGGGCGTCGAGATGCGTCCGTACCAGGCGCTGCGTACGCCGCTCGAGCAGGCGCGCTACTGGCGCCAGTCGCGCTCGCGCGAGGAGATCCGCCGCAAGGTCGAAGAACTGCGGCGGAAGCAGGCGCCCTTCCTGGCCGACTGCATCGAGCGGGTCGGTCCGCAGTTCGGCCCGGAGATCACGCGTGCGATACCGGGGCTGTCGTGGCACCAGTGGGGCGAGGCGGTGGACTGTTTCTGGGTGGTGAAGGGCAGGGCGGAGTGGTCCACGCAGAAGAAGGTCGGCGGCAGCAACGGCTATCACGTCTACGCCGACGAGGCGCGGCGGATCGGCCTGACCGCGGGCGGCCACTGGACCCGCTTCCGCGACTGGCCGCACGTGCAGCTGCGCGAGTCGTCCAGCCCGCTCAAGGAGTACAAGATCGCGGAGGTCGACCGCATCATGCGCATCCGCTTCCAGAAGGCGCTGGACGCCGTGGCGCCGATCGTGGTCGAACTCTGATCGGCCGCGGTCGCCGTTGACGTCGTGCCCCTGATGCCGGGGTGGCTCAAGCGGGTGCTGGTCGCGCTGCCGCTGGCGATCGCGTGGCTGGCGCTGTCCTTCCTGATGCTGGCGCTGCCGCCCGCGGCCGGGCTGGCGTGGGTGGTCGCGGTGGCCCTGCTGTTCCTCGCCCTGCACGTGTGGTGGCCCGCGCGTGAGGGAGGGGCCAGGCGACTGGCGTGGTTCCGGGTCCGACCGCTGCCGCGCCGCCGCGCCTGGCTGCGCAGCGCGCTGCCCGCCGTGCTGTGCGCGGGCGCGGGCGTCACCTGGCTGCTGGCACTGGTGGCGGGCCGGCACGTGCTGGAGGCGATCGAGAGCAACGAGGCGTGGCTGGCGATCGATGCCTACATGGGCAGCCCGCTCGGGTGGCTCGGCATCGCGCTGCTCGTGGCCGTGGTCGGTCCACTCATCGAGGAGTTCTACTTCCGCGGCCTGATCCAACGCGCGCTGGAGCGGCGCTTCGGGCCGGCAGTGGCGATCGGCGCCGCCGCGGCGCTGTTCGGCTTCGTGCACCTGCACGGCTGGCCCTGGATGCTGCAGCCGTTCGCGCTCGGGCTGCTGTGGGGCTGGCTGGCGTGGGCGACCCGCTCGATCTGGGCTGCCGTGATCGCGCACGGCGCCTGGAACGGCGGCGGTCTGCTGCTCGGGTCGCTGACGGTTAGCGCCGGCTTCGACGCGTGGGAGCAGCCGGGGCTGAGCCTGGCGGGCAGCGCGCTGCTGCTCGTTGTGGCGGTGGCGCTGGTGCGGGGGTGGCGGCGCGGCCCGTGAAACCCGTGAGGGCGGGTGCCGTACGGCCGGCCGACCATCCCGCCGACCCTCGCTCGCAGGAGCCGCCGTGCACCAACACACCGCGCGCGACGCCCGTGTGCTCGCCCTGATCGTTCTGCTGTTGACGCTGCTCGTGGCCGCGGACGCGGTCGCGCAGCAGCAGGAACCCGTCGACCTGGTCATCCGCAACGTCCACGTCGTGGACGTGCGCGCGGGCCGCGCCACCGAGAATCGTACGGTGGTGATCGACAGCGGCATGATCCGCCGGATCGTCGCCGCCGGAGAGCCGGTCCCGCGCGGTGAGCGGGAGGTGGACGGCGCGGGCGGCTGGCTGATCCCCGGCCTGGTCGACATGCACGCGCACATGCGCGCCGACGGCATGCCCGCGTGGCTGAGCACCGACTGGCTGATGCCGCTGCTGATCGGCCATGGCGTGACGGCGGTGCGAGACATGAATTCCGACTGCGAGCGCGACGCGCCCGGGGCGGTGTGCCTGGAAACGATGCTGGATTGGCGGGCCCGCATCGAGGCGGGCACGCTGACGGGTCCGCGCCTGCTCTCGCTGGGCAGCCGGCCCTTCGACCCGCCCTGGGACTATCAGGTCACGGAGCCGCAGGTGCGGGAGCTGGTGCGGCGGTCGGCGCGGCGCGGCGCCGACTTCATCAAGGTCTACGACCGGCTGCCCGCGCCGGCCCTGGCCTGGGTGGTGGACGAGGCGCGGGCGCAGGGGCTGGACGTGGCCGGCCATGTGCCGCTGCGCATGACTGCGGCCGAGGCGTCGCACGCGGGCATGCACAGCATCGAACACGCGCGCGACTTCCTGTTCGACTGCGGGCCCGACGCGGAGCGTTTCCGCTCGCTCACGCGCAGCAACCGGCCGACCACCTCACAGATGCGGGCCATGGTGGACGAGCACGACGACGCGGCGTGCGCCGAAGCCTTCCGTGCGCTGGTGGGGAACGGGACCTGGTACGTTCCGACCCATCTCACGCGCAGGATGGAGGCGCTCGCGGGCGATTCGGCGTTCCGCGCCGACCCGCGCATGCGCTGGCTGCCGGCCCCGCTGGCCGACGCGTGGCACGGCGACGCGGACCGCACCGTGGCGCGGGACAGCTCGGCCGCCGGCCGCGCCGCGTACATGGACTTCTACCGCGCCGGGCTCGAACTGACCGAGGCGGCGTACCGGGCGGGCGTGCGCGTACTGGTGGGCACCGACGGCGGCGACAGCTACGCGTTCCCCGGCTCCGGCGTGCACGACGAGATGGCGGAGCTGGTGAAGGCCGGTCTGACGCCGGCGGAGGCGCTGCGCGCCGCGACGCTGGACGCCGCCGAGTTCCTCGGCCTGGATGATCGCTTCGGCGCCGTCGCGCCCGGCATGCACGCGGACTTGGTCCTTCTCGCGGGCGATCCTCTGAGCGACGTCGCCGCGGTGCGACGCATCGAGGCCGTCGTGTTCCGCGGCGAACTGATCGACCGCGCGCGGCTCGATGCGCTGCTGGCCGGCGCGGAGGCCGCTGCGCAGCGGCCGCTCGAGCCCTGACGAGCGCGGGGTGGCGGCGCACCGCGCCGGGTGCCATGTATGGGGTCCCGATACGATTCCATTCGAGGAGGCATCGCATGGCGCGCAGTTCATTCGTCCTCGTTCTCCTGCTGTCCGCCCTCGCGTCCTTTCCCGCCGCAGCCGAAGCCCAGACCGACCGCGACGAGGTGCTGGCGGTGATGGAGCGCTTCTTCACCGCGCTGGGCGAGCGCGATACGGCGACGATGAGCGAGCTGTTCATCGACGGCGCGCACATGGTGTCGGTGGAGGTGGCTGGAGATGACGCGGTCGCGACCGGCTTCACCTTCCCGCGCATGCAGGCCATGCTGGCTGGGGGCGGGCCGCCCATGCTCGAGCGGATGTGGGACCCGCAGGTGATGGTCGACGGCCCGATCGCCGTGGTGTGGACGCCCTACGACTTCCACATCGACGGTCGCTTCAGCCACTGCGGCACGGACGTCTTCATGCTGGCGCGCACGGGCGGCGTGTGGAAGATCACCGGCGCGAGCTGGACCGTGCAGCCGACCGGCTGCGAGTCGAGCCCGCTGGGCGAGCCCTGAGCGGGGAAGGGAAGCGCGGAATGACGAAGTCGAAGACGGTGGACGGAACGGGCTGGCGCGTCCTCGCCAGGGCAACAGTACTGGCGGCGACGCTGCTGTCCCTTTCGCCGGCAGCGCTGCGCGCGCAGGACGGCCTGCCTCGCCGGCCGTCGCCCGAGCCGGCGTCCCGGGGCGTGTCCATGGCGGTGGGCGGCGCGCTGCTCGGCGGCCTGGGGCTGGTGGGTGGCGCGGCGCTCGGCGCGGCGCTGGAGCGCGGCGCGTCGAGCAGCTGCTACGACTACTGCGGGCTGGGCGGCGGGATGATCGGTGGCGCGCTGGGCGAGTCGTTCGGCGTCGCGCTGGGCGTGCACCTGTCGAACGGGAGCCGGGGCTCGCTCGCGGCGAGCAGCTTCGCCTCGATCGGGATCGCCGCGGCGGGTGTCTCGCTGCTTGCCCTGACGGGGGACGGCGCCGCGGTGCCGATCCTGATCACCGTCCCCATCGCTCAGGTCGCGGCCGCCATGGGCATCGAGCGGGCGACCATGCCGCGCTTCGATTCGGAGGAGTAGCGTGCGCTATTTCGTGACGGGCGGGACGGGCTTCCTGGGCGGTCACGTCGTGCGCCAGCTGCGCGACGCGGGGCACGAGGTGGTGGCGCTGGCGCGGGACCCCAGCCGCGCGGGTGAACTGGCCGCGCGCGGCGTTCGGCTGGTGAAGGGCGACATCACCGACCGCGCCTCGCTGCGCGAGCCGATGGCCGGCGCCGACGGGGTCTTCCACCTCGCCGCGTGGTACGAGGTCGGCACGGACGCGAGCCGCGCGGAGGCGATCAACGTCGAGGGCACGCGCAACGTGCTGGAGACGATGCGCGAGCTGGGCGTGCCGAAGGGCGTCTACACCAGCACACTCGCGGTGAACTCGAATACGCACGGCCGGGTGGTGGACGAGAGCTACCGCCACGACGGCCCGCACCTGAGCGCGTACGACCGCACCAAGTGGCGCGCGCACCACGAGGTGGCGCGGCCCATGATGGAGGAGGGGCTGCCGCTGGTCATCGTGATGCCGGGCGTGGTCTACGGCCCTGGCGACACCAGTCAGATGGGCGGGCTGATGCGGCGCGCCGGCCGCGGCCGCTTCGAGCTGATGCCGGGCGGCGGGACGGGCTTCTGCTGGTCGCACGTGGAGGACATCGCGCGCGGCCACGTGCTGGCGATGGAACGCGGGCGGGTAGGCGAGACGTACATGCTGGCAGGCCCCTGCCGCACCGCGCGCGAGGTGCTGGGCATGCTGCCGGGCATCACCGGCAGGCCGCTGCGCGGCGTGTTCATGGCGCCGGCGGTGCTGAAGGCGTCGGCGCGCCTGATGTCGCTGGTCGAGAAGGTGGCGCCGGTGCCGGCCGACCTGTCGTCGGAGGCGATGCGGGTGGTGGCGGGCACCACCTACTACGGCAGCGACGCCAAGGCGCGGAACGACCTGGGCTGGCAGGCGCGGCCGCTGGAGCAGGGGCTGCGCGAAACCTTCGGAACGGAGGCGTGAGATGCGGCGTCGCTGGTTCGTCGTGCTCGGGAGTGCGGTTCTCGCCCTCGCCTGCGTTCCGCACGCGGCCGCGGCGCAGCGGCTGCAGGACGGCGCGCCGGCCATCGAATGGGTCGCCGCAGAGGCGACGAGGGGAAGCGCTCCGGTGCCAGCGGTCCCCCCGCTGCTGTACGAGGAGCGGGCGACCTACTGGAAACAGGGTGCGCTGATGGGCGCGCTGGTGGCCGGCGTGGTGGGCGTGATCATGAGCGAGCCCGAGCAGAGCTGCGGCGCGACCACCTGCTCGTACAACGACACCCCCGTGCTCGCTTCCGCGTTGCTGTGGGCGGCGGGCGGCGCGATCCTGGGCGGCATCATCGGCAACGCCGTCGAGCGGTGAGCGCGGCCGGTGCGCCGGTTCGCAGTCAGGTGCGGGTCGCCGTGGCTCCGACCGGTCGCTCGGCGGCGGGCGCATCTTCCGGCTCGATCGGACGGCCCAGCATGCGCAGGATCCCGTAGAGGATCGCGACGCCGAGCGGCAGCGAGATCCAGGGGCTCAGCCCGTACGCCGTCGGGATGTCGCCCACGGCTATGGCCACGCCCACCACGACCAGCGCATATGGCAGCTGCGTGCGCACGTGGTCGATGTGGTCGCACGCGGACGCGAGCGAACTCATCACCGTGGTGTCCGAGATGGGCGAGCAGTGGTCGCCGAAGATCGAGCCGGCCATCACGCTGCTGATCACGCCGAGCAGGATGGTGTAGTGGCCGCCGCCCTCGAAGCCGATGCCCGCGCCCATGGCGACGGCGAGCGGGATCACGACGGGGAACAGGATGGCCATCGTGCCCCACGACGTGCCGGTCGCGAAGGAGATCGCCGCGGCCACCAGCAGCACGATCACCGGCAGCAGCTGGATCGGGATCGACTCGCCCAGGATGCTCGAGAGGTACGGACCCGTGCCCAGCGCCTCGGTCACGCCGCCCAGGCTCCAGGCCAGCGTCAGGATGATCAGCGCCAGCATCATCGAGCGCATGCCGCCGACGAACGCGTCCATCGCCTCCTGCAGCTTCAGGATGCGCTGCGCGACGGCGAGGCCGATGGCGACGATGGCGCCGGCGAGGGAGCCCCAGAGCAGGCCCTTGAAGGCGTTCCCCGCGCCGACCACGCGCGAGACGCCGAAGTCGGTGGCGCCGTCCTCGATCAGCGACGCGCGGCCGGTGATCCAGATGCCGGCCAGCGCGACACCGACCACGGTCAGCACGGGCAGCGCCGCGTTGTACCAGCGGTGCGGCGCGTCCTCGGGCGGCTCCGCCATTTCGCCGTGCACGTCCATGGGCGGGCTGGAGCCGGGGCGCAGCACGCCGCCGCCGGTGCGCGCGCGCACCTCGGCGCCGTACATGGGGCCGAAGTCGCGGCGCGTCCATACTACCATCGCCACGAAGAGCAGCGCGAGGATCGGGTAGAACAGGTACGGGATCGAGTGCAGGAACACGGAGAAGGGCGTCTCCGCCGCGGCCAGCAGGTCGGCGCGCTGGGCGGGGTCGCTCACCTGCCCGGCGGCGGTCTCCAGCGCGCCCTCGATCAGCGAGATCTCGAAGCCGACCCAGGTCGAGACCACCGCGATGGCGGCCATGGGCGCGGCCGTGGAGTCCACGATGTAGGCCAGCTTCTCGCGCGATACATTCAGCCTGTCAGTGACCGGCCGCATCGTATTGCCGACGATCAGCGTGTTGGTGTAGTCGTCGAAGAAGATCGCGATGCCGGATGCCCAGGACAGCAGCTGTGCGCGGCGCGGCGTGGTGGCGAAGGGCCGCATCGCCTCGACGATGCCGCGCGTGCCGCCCGAGCGGCCGATCACGCCGACCATGCCGCCCAGCAGCAGCGTGAAGATCATGATCGACGCGTGGTCCGCGTCCGCCACCGCTTCGAGCGCGAAGGTGTCGATGGACATGGCCAGCCCGGCCAGCGGGTTCCAGCCGGCCAGGATGATCGCGCCCAGCCAGACGCCCACGAACAGGGAGACGACCACCTCGCGGAACACGAGCGCGAGCGCGATCGCGATGATGGGCGGCAGCAGGCTCAGCCAGCCGGGTTCGATCATATCGGGCGTCGGGCGTGGGGCTTCGGGCTTCGGCCGTTCGCGGCCGGGTCCGCGGGTGCGGCGCTGCGGCTCGGTCGTGTGGTCGGGCGGCCGCGTCGTGAGCGCGCGAAGGTTGGGCGGCGGGGGGCGGCGTCGCAAGTCCGGCGCGTTGACATCGCCTTCGCGCGGCGCCTACGTTCCGCGGCCCTCGCAGGTCCTCGATGGCGGGCGCAGACCGGCCCGTCCGGAGCCGCAGGGCCGGAGCCCGACGGCCGAAAGGCCAACGCCCAAAGCCCAACGCCCAGAGCCCAGGTATGGCCAGAATAATGGATGAGCGCGCCGTGGAACGCGCGCTCGAGCGCATGGCGCGCGAGATCGTCGAGCTGGGGCACCCGATCGAGGCGCTCGGTCTGATCGGCATCCAGCGGCGCGGCGTGGAGCTGGCCGAGCGGCTGGCGGACGAGATCGGCCGCGCGGAGGGCACGCGCCCGCACACGGGCTCGCTGGACATCACGCTGTATCGCGACGACCTGATGGCGATCGGGCCGCGGCCGGTGGTCGGCGAGACGCGGCTGCCGCCGAGCGGCATCGACGGTCGCGTGGTGGTGATCGTGGACGACGTGTGCTTCACGGGGCGCACGGTGCGCGCCGCGCTGGACGAGCTGGCGGACTTCGGCCGCCCGGACCGCATCTACCTGTGCGTGCTGATCGACCGGGGCGGCCGCGAGCTGCCGATCCAGCCGGACATTGTCGGGCGAAAGGTGGACGTTCCGGAGGGGCAGCGGGTGGACGTGCAGGTACCGGAGCTGGACGATGCGCTGGCGGTGTCGGTCGGGCCCGCGCGCACGGAGGACGCGTGACCGCGCCGCGCTTCGGTCTGGGCAAGGACCTGATCGGCCTGGAAACGCTCAGCGGCGACCAGATCCGCGGCATCCTGGACACGGCCGAGCCGTTCAAGGAGATCAGCGAGCGCGCGATTAAGAAGGTGCCGGTGCTGCGCGGCAAGACCATCGTCAACCTGTTCTTCGAGGCGTCCACGCGGACGCGCGTGTCCTTCGAGTTCGCGGAGAAGCGGCTGTCGGCGGACACGGTCAACATCGCCAGCACGGGTTCCAGCGTGTCCAAGGGCGAGACCCTGGTGGACACGGCGCGCAACCTGGAGGCGATGCGCATCGACATGGTCGTGATCCGCCACGGCTCGTCGGGTGCGGCGCGCTTCCTGGCTGAGCGGATCCCGTCCAACGTGGTCAACGCGGGCGACGGCCGGCACGAGCACCCGACGCAGGGGCTGCTGGACATGCTCACGATCCGTGACCGGCTGGGTAAGCTGGACGGCGTGCGCGTCTGCATCGTGGGCGACGTGCTGCACTCGCGCGTCGCACGCAGCAACATCTGGGGCCTCACGCGCATGGGCGCGGAGGTGGCCGTGTGCGGGCCGCGCACGCTGCTGCCCAACGGCATCGAGGAGCTGGGCGTGCGGGTGTTCCCGCGCATCGAGGAGGCCATCGAGTGGGCCGACGTGCTGAACGTGCTGCGGCTCCAGCTCGAGCGCATGCAGGCGGGCTACGTGCCGTCGCTGCGCGAGTACAACCGCGTGTTCGGCGTGTCCAGCGAGCGGCTGGAGCGCGCGCCGCGCGACATCCTGATCCTGCACCCCGGCCCGATGAACCGCGGCGTCGAGATCGACAGCGACGTGGCGGACGGGCCGCACAGCGTGATCCTGAACCAGGTGACCAACGGCGTGGCGGTTCGAATGGCGGTGCTCTTCCTGCTGGCCGGCGGCGAGCCGGAGCGGGCCGAGGCGGCGAAGGGGGGGGAATGATGTCGGGCTTGGGGCGTGGGGCGTCGGGCGTCGGTGCGGGCGGGTCGGGGGGGCGTCCCGGGTCTGACGACGGGCGGCCGGTTCTGCTGCGTGGCGGGCGGGTGATCGATCCTGCCTCCGGCGTCGATCGGGTGGCGGACGTGCTGCTGGTGGACGGGCGCGTGGAGGCGGTGGACACGGGCATCGCCGGACCCGATGACTCGGAGGTGATCGACTGCGGCGGGCTGGTCGTCGCGCCGGGGCTGGTGGACGTGCACGTGCACCTGCGCGAGCCGGGCGGGGAGCACAAGGAGACCATCGCGTCGGGCTCCGCGGCGGCGGTCGCGGGCGGCTTCACCACCGTGTGTGCCATGCCGAACACCGATCCGCCGATCGACGATCCGGCGGCGGTCGGCTTCGTGGCGGCGGAGGGGCTGCGCGCGGGGCTGGCGCGGGTGCACCCGGTCGGCGCGATCTCCGTCTCGATGGCGGGTGAGCGGCTGACCGAGGTCGGCGAGATGGTGGACGCCGGCGCGGTCGGCATCACCGACGACGGCCGGCCGGTCTCGGACGCGGGGCTGATGCGGCTGGCGCTGGAGTACGCGCGCACGTTCGACATCCCGGTCGCCGCGCACTGCGAGGTGCTGTCGCTGTCGCGCGGCGGCTCCATGAACGAGGGCGTGGTGTCGACGCGGCTGGGCGTGATGGGCATCCCCAACGTGGCCGAGGACGCCATGATCGCGCGCGACCTGCTGCTGGCGCAGCACACGGGCGCGCGGCTGCACATCCAGCACGTGTCCACGTGCGACGGCGTGCACATGATCCGCATGGCCAAGGAGGCGGGCGTCCGGGTCACGGCCGAAGCCACGCCGCACCACCTGATCCTGACGGACGAGGCGGTGGACGGCTATCGCACCGACGCCAAGATGAACCCGCCGCTGCGCAGCGAGCGGGACCGCGAGGGGGTGCGTGGCGGCCTGGCCGATGGCACGCTGGACACGCTGGCGACCGACCACGCGCCGCACCACTACGACGAGAAGGAGCAGGCGTTCGAGGACGCGCCCTTCGGCATCGTCGGGCTGGAGACGGCGCTGGGGCTGATGCTGACAGAGCTGGTGGCCAAGGGCGAGATCGACCTGCGCACGCTGATCGAGCGGATGAGCGCGGGGCCCGCCCGCGCCTTCGGCCTGGACGCGGGCACGCTGCGCCGCGGCGCGCCGGGCGACGTCACGATCATCGACCCGGCGCTGGAGTGGACGGTGGAGCCGAAGCGGTTTCGCTCGCGCAGCCGCAACACGCCGTTCGGTGGCTGGAAGCTGACCGGTCGCGCCGTGCGCACCATCGTCGGCGCGCGCACGGTCTGGAGCCTGGAATCGTGAGCGCGCCGCTCGCGCCGCGTGAGTGGGTGAGCGGCGAGGCGTTCCCCTGGCCCGCGATCGCCGGGCTGGACGAGGGCGACGCCATCGTCGGCTGCTACTGCGTTGTCGCGTCGCAGTCCGCGCTGACCAAGCACAGCAAGCCCTACCTCAAGCTTCAGCTCGCGGATCGCCACGGCAGCGTCGAAGCCCGTGTGTGGGAGGATGCCGCTCGACTCGAGGCGTACGTGGATCCGGGTGCGTTCGTGGGCGTGCGGGGCCGCGTCGAGATCTTCAACGGCGGCCGGCAGATCCGCGTGGAGTCGCTGGCGCCGCTGCGCGTGGAGATCGACGAGCTGGACCTGTTCATGGCGCGCTCACCGCGGGACGCCGCCGTCATGGCCCGAGAACTCGACGAGTTCGTCTGGTCCGTGGAGGAGCGGCCGCTGCGCGCGCTGCTGCTCGCGCTGCTGGGGCCGGATACGGGCACCGGCCGCGCGTTCCGCCGCGCCCCCGCCGCCAAGCTGAACCACCACGCCTACGTCGGCGGGCTGCTGGAGCACACGCTGTCCGTCACCGGCATCTGCGAGCGCGTGGCCGGCCACTACGGCGCCGAGATCGACCGCGACCTGCTGATCACCGGCGCGCTGCTGCACGACTTCGGCAAGATCCGCGAGATCGGCCTCTCCGCCGGCTTCCCGTACACGGACCGCGGCAAGCTGCTCGGCCACATCGTGGTCGGGCTGGAGGAGGTGGCCGCGGCCGGGCGCACCATCGAGGGGCTCGAGCCGCGCCGGTTGGACCTGGTGCTGCACCTCATCGCCAGCCACCAGGGCCGCTACGAGTGGCAGAGCCCCCGTGAGCCGCGCACGCTCGAGGCGATCCTGCTGCACCACGCCGACGACATGGACGCCAAGATGCAGATGGCGCTCGAGCTCACGAGGTCGGTCGAGGACAGCGGCTGGTCCGACTACAGCCGCAACCTGGGCGGCGAGATCCTGCGGCATCGGCCGCCTGCGGCGGCCGATGCAGGCGGAGGGGGAGGCCTAGGCGGAGGCGGAGGCGGAGGCGGAGCGGCAGGTGCGGGTGCGTCATCGGGCGCGGGCGCGCGTGCGATTCCCGCCCCGGAAACATCGGATCTCTCGGCGGGCGAGGGCAACGCCGCGCAGCCCGGTCGCGTGCGGGAGCGGACACGCGGCGGCGAGGTAGGGGAGGGTCGCCCGCGCGGCGAAAGGCCCGCGCGCAACGGCGGACGGGCCGCGGGCGGTGCCGCTCCCCCCGGCCGGCCGGAGGACGTTCCCCCGTCGCGCTCCGACAGCTACGACCTGTTCGAATCCTGAAAAGGCCGGAGTGCGGCGGCCGGGAAAAGGGCGCCCCGCCTTGACACATCCGCCTGCCGCCGGTAGACTTCCCGGCTGCAACGACAGGAACGACCGACGGAGAACCATTTCGTGCCGAACACCCAGAGCGCGCGCAAGCGCATGCGTCAGGCGGAGAAGCGGACGGACCGCAACCGTGCGCAGCGGTCCCGCCTGAAGACCGCCCTCAAGCGCGTGATGAGCGCGTCGGACGCCGACACGGCCGAGGCCGCGCTGCGCGAGACGACGGCGATCCTGGACCGCTATGCCTCGCGCCGCCTGATCCATCCCAACAAGGCCGCGCGCAAGAAGGCCCAGCTCGCGAAGCACGTCGCCTCGCTGAGCTAGCCGCTCCGCGCTCCGACCGAGCGAAGCCCCGCTGATCACCACGATCCGCGGGGCTTTTTTCATTTATGTCCGTCGCCAGTCCCCAGTCGCCAGTGCATAGGGCCACCCCGTACGGCAGCACTCCCCGGCGCACTCCGAGGTGCCGTTGCCCGCGAGCGAAGCGAGCCTCCCCGCGCCGCAGGCGCGTCCCCGGGAGCGAAGCGACCGTCCCCGCGGCGCAGGCCCGTTCCTGCTGGCGCGTCAGCGCCAGCAGTTCTAGCTTCCCCCATGCCTCAACCCGCCGTAGCCACCCCCACCGATTTCGTCGTCGAGCTGGATCGGTTCCAGGGTCCGCTGGAGCTGCTGCTCCACCTGATCCGGGAGCAGGACATCGACATCTTCGACATCCCGATCTCGCAGATCACGGAGCAGTTCCTGGCGGCGATCGAGGGTGTGGAGCGGCTGGGCATCGACCGGGCGGGCGAGTTCCTGGAGATGGCGGCGACGCTGATCCGCATCAAGGCGCAGATGCTGCTGCCGCGGCGCTCGGACGGCGAGGACGAGTCGGAGGACCCGCGCGCGGAGCTGGTGCGTCGCCTGCTCGAGTACGAGCACTTCATGGAGGTCGCGCGGCGGCTGGAGGAGTCGGAGCTGGATCGGGCGCGTCATTTCGCGCGGGGCTACGTCCCGCCGCGGCCCGTGCCGGACCCGTCGTCGCAGGAGCTGGAGACGACGTGGGAGGAGGTATGGAAGGCGGCGCTGACGCTGGACGAGCGCGTGCGCGCGCCGGATCCGCATCGCGTGGCGCAGCGGGCGGTGCCGCTGGAATCCAAGGTGGCGCTGATCGTGGAGGCGCTGCGGCGCGTGTCGCGCGTGGAGTTCGGCCGGCTGGTCGCGCCGTTCGGCGATCGCCGGCACGCGGTGGTCACGTTCCTGGCCGGCCTGGAACTGGCGCGGCAGCGCAGCGTGATCCTGCGGCAGAGCGACCTGTTCGCACCCCTGTGGTACATGAGACGCACGTCGAGGAACGGCGATGAGGCCGACACAGATCGTTGAAGCGCTGCTCTTCTCGAGCGACGCGCCGCTGACCGCGGGCGACATCGCGCGGGCGGACGAGAGCCTGGACGAGGACGCGGTCGAGGCCGCGATCCAGGAGCTGCGCGCCGAGTACGAGCAGCAGGGCCGCGCGTTCCAGATCTACGAGATGGCAGGCGGCTACCAGGCGCTGACGCGGCCCGACTACGCGCCGTACCTGGAGCGCTTCGCGACGGTGCCGCAGTCCAACCGCCTGTCGCAGGCGGCGCTGGAGGCGCTGGCGATCGTGGCGTACCGCCAGCCGATCGACCGCAGCGAGGTGGAGGACATCCGCGGCGTCGCGTCGGCGGGCGTGCTGCGCACCCTTGCCGACCGCGGCATGATCGAGGTGGTCGGGCGCGGGGAGGGGCTTGGCCGGCCGATGCTGTACGGCACGACCGACCGCTTCCTCGAGCACTTCGGCTTCCGCTCGCTGGAGGACCTGCCGCGCGAGGAGGACCTGCCGGTGGTGCTGACCGAGCGGCGTCCGGAGCCGCAGCATCCGGAGGAGGGCGCGACGCACGAGGCCGTCTACGAGCCGATCGAGGGCGACTCCCCCGAGGCGGAGGACGCCGCGGTCGAGGCGCAGACGCCGGTCTCGTCGCACGAGCGCACGCTGGCCGACGAGGTGCGCGCGGTGCTGGGCGCCGACGCCGACCGCGAGCCGGACTGGGAGCCGGAAGGGGAGGCAGAGGCGCAGGCGGAGGCGGAGCCGGACCTGGATGCGCTGGACGAGGGCGGCGGCACCGAACAGGGGGTGCGCGCGAACGGCGCGCGTGGCGCCGACCCGGAAGCCGCCGACGAGGAAGGCGCCGAGCCCTCGTCGGTCTCGTCCTCCTCGCGTCGCGACTGACCGTGCGCCTGCAGAAGTTCCTGTCGCGCGCGGGTGTCGCGTCGCGTCGCGCGGCCGAGCGGATGATGGCGGACGGCCGCGTGCGCGTGAACGGCCGGCCTGCCACCGAGATGGGCACGTCGGTCGACCCCGACCGTGACCGCGTGGAGGTGGACGGCCGGCCGGTCCAGCTGGCCGAGACCGAGTGGGTCGCCATCCACAAGCCGCGCGGCTACATCACCACGCGCCACGACCCGCAGGGGCGCCGCACCATCTACGAACTGGTGCCGCAGGAGTTCGACGGGCTGTTCTACGTGGGGCGGCTGGACTATGACTCCGAGGGCCTGCTGCTGCTGACCAACGCGGGCGACGTAGCCAACGCGATGACGCACCCCAGTCACGAAGTCGAGCGCGAGTACCGCGTGCACCTGGACGCGCCGCTGGACGACGCGGCCGCGCGTCGCCTGCTGGACGGGGTCGAGCTGGAGGACGGCCTCGCGCAGGCGAAGCGTCTCAAGACGATGGAGCCGCGCACACGCGGGCCTTCCGGCGGTCCGATGGACTACCGCGTCCGCATCGTGCTCACCGAAGGCCGCAACCGGGAAGTGCGCCGCATGTTCGACGAGGTCGGCCACCCGGTGCGCCGCCTCGTGCGCGTGCGCTACGGCCCGATCCAGCTGGGTGCGCTGGGGCGCGGTGAATGGCGGAAGCTGGAGGCAGGCGAGGTGGCGGAGCTGCGGCGGCTGGTGGAATGAGCGGGCCGCACAGGCGGCTGCGCCTGGCACCGAATCGTAAAATCCCAACGCACAAGACACGAGCGTGGAAATAGCCAACCGCAGCATCCTCATCCTCGGCGGCCCCGGCCTGGTGGGCATGGCGGTGGCGCGCGCGCTCTGCGAGCACCGGCCGGCGCGGCTGATCCTGAGCGCCCTGACGCGGGAGGAGGCGGAGCGCGGCATCGAGGAGCTGCGCGCGGATCCGTGCTACGACGCGTCCATCGAGCTGGTACCGGAGTGGGGCGACCTGTTCGTTCCCTGGTCGCTGGCTGAGCGGCGGCGCGCGGAGGTGCTGGCCGATGCGGACGCGCGCGCGCTGCTGCTGGACGACCTGTTCGGCGAGCTGAGCGACGAGGTACTGGAGCGCTCGGCGCTGGGCTCGCTGCTGCTGCGCCACGAGCCGGACATCGTGGTGGACAGCGTGAACACGGCCACGGCGTTCGCCTACCAGAACGTGTTCGCCAGCGCGCAGCGGCTGCGCGAGGAGGCGCGCGACGGGCGCGCGGACCTGGAGGCGGTCGAGCGGCACCTGGCCACGCTGTACCTGCCGCAGTTGATCCGGCACGTGCAGATCGCGCTGGAGGGGATGCGGCGCGCGGGCACGCGCTTCTACCTCAAGGTCGGCACGGCGGGCACGGGCGGCATGGGCCTGAACATTCCGTTCACGCACTCGGAGGAACGGCCCAGCCGCGTGCTGCTCAGCAAGGCGGGCCTTGCCGGCGCGCACACGCTGCTGCTGTACCTGATGGCGCGCACGCCGGACGCGCCGGCGGTCAAGGAGATCAAGCCGACGGCGGCGATCTCGTGGAAGCGCATCGCCTACGGCGACGTGAAGCGGGCGGGCCGCCCGATCCAGGCGTTCGACGCGGAGCGGTCGCTGCCGCTGGGTGAGGCGTTCGGCGCGGCCGCGCACGCGGTTGCGAAGCCGACGGGCGAGCCGCTGCAGGGCGTCTTCCTGGACGCGGGCGAGAACGGCTGGTTCACGCTGGACGAGTTCGAGGCGCTGACCGCGCTCGGCTCGATGGAGTTCATCACGCCCGAGGAGATCGCGGAGAACGTGGTGCGCGAGATCACCGGCCGGCCGACCGGCCGCGATGTGATCGGCGCGCTGGACGCGGCCACGTCCGGGCCGACCTACCGCGCGGGCGTGCTGCGCGAGGTCGCGATCGCGGAGATGGAGCGGCTGGAATCGCGCCACGCCACGCGCTCCGTCGCCTACGAGATGCTCGGCCCGCCGCGGCTGTCGAAGCTGCTGTTCGAGGCGGAGATCCTGTCGCGCCTGTTCCAGACCATGGACGAGGCCGCGGCGCTGGACCCCGACGAGACGGCGCAGTGGTCGGCCGAGCTGATCCGCCGCGACCACGGTCTGCGCGTGCGCATGCTGTCGATCGGCATCCCCGTGCTGCTGCCGGACCGCACGCTGCTGCGCGGGCCGGAGGTCAAGGTCGCGCCGGAGAACGGGCAGGCGCCCGACGACGCGCGGCTGGCCGACAACGGCTGGGTGGACCTGCGCCCCTACAACTGGCGCCGCTGGCGCGAGCGGCTGGCCGAGGTCGTCGCCGAACGTGGCAGCGGGCCGGGCCCGATCGGCGGCTCCAGGCACGACACCGTGCCCGCGCCCGAGCGCATCCGACCCGGCCGGCTCGCGGCATGGGTCTTCCGCGTGGAGGACCGCGGCGAACGGATCAAGCGCTGACCCGCCGGAGTAAGCCAGAGCCATGGAACCGACCGAGACGAATCCGACGACGACGTCGACCGAGGCGCCGCCCGCAGGCGCGCCCGCCGGCTCGCAGCGCGGCCAGGACCTGGCGCGCCGCATCCGCGCCGAGCTGCACAAGCGGGTGGTCGGCCAGGACGAGATGATCGAGGGGCTGCTGATCGGCCTGCTCACCGGCGGCCACGTGCTGCTGGAGGGCGTGCCCGGGCTGGCCAAGACGCTGACCGTCCGTTCGCTGGCCGACACACTGGACGTGGACTTCGCGCGCATCCAGTTCACGCCCGACCTGCTGCCGGCCGACGTGGTCGGCACCATGATCTACAACCAGCGCACGGGCGAGTTCAGCGCCAAGCACGGCCCCGTCTTCGCCAACCTGCTGCTGGCCGACGAGATCAACCGTGCGCCGCCCAAGGTGCAGAGCGCGCTGCTCGAGGCCATGCAGGAGCACCAGGTCACGATCGGCGGCGAGACGTTCCCGCTCCCCGAGCCGTTCCTGGTCCTCGCCACCCAGAACCCGATCGAGCAGGAGGGCACCTACCCGCTGCCCGAGGCGCAGGTCGACCGCTTCATGCTGAAGCTCAAGGTCGGCTACCCGGACAAGGCGACGGAGAAGGAGATCATGCGGCGCATGGCCGGCCGCGATCCCATCCCGCTGGAGCGCGTCGCGGCGCCGGCGGAGATCTTCGCCGCGCGCCAGGAGATCGGCGCGCTGTACATGGACGACCGCATCGCCGACTACATCGTGGACGTGGTACAGGCGACGCGCGATCCGGGCGCGTACGGGCTGTCGTCGCTGGCGCCGCTGATCGAGTTCGGCGCGTCCCCGCGCGCGACGATCTACCTGGCGACGTGCGCCCGCGCGCACGCCTACCTGCAGGGACGCGGCTACGTGCTGCCCGAGGACGTGAAGGCGATCGGCTGGAACGTGCTGCGGCACCGCGTGCTGACCAGCTACGAGGCCGAGGCCGAGGAGGTCACGTCGGACGAGATCGTCGGCCGCGTCTTCGAGGCCGTCGACGTCCCCTGAGCCGCGGCCCCGGCCGTAGCGAGACGATGGCCCGCGCCGAATCTCCGACCAGGTCCGAGCGCCGCTCGCGGCGGGAGGCCGACGATGCGCCCGCGACGCGTCCCGTCGCCAGCGGCGGCGTGCCGCGCGAGGTGCTGCGGCAGGTGCGGCTGATCGAGCTGCGCACGCGCGGCTGGGTCAACTCGCTGTTCAGCGGCGAGTACCACTCGGTGTTCAAGGGGCAGGGCATCGAGTTCTCCGAGGTGCGCGAGTACGAGCCGGGCGACGACGTGCGCAACATCGACTGGAACGTCACCGCGCGCGCCGGCCATCCCTACGTCAAGAAGCACGTCGAGGAGCGCGAGCTGACCGTGCTGCTGGCGCTGGACCTGTCCGGCTCCGAGCAGTGGGGGACCAGCGGGCGCTTCAAGGCGGAGCTGGCCGCGGAGATCGCCGCGGTGCTCGCGCTGTCGGCGATCCGCAACAACGACCGCGTCGGCCTGCTGCTGTTCACCGACCGCGTCGAGCACTTCGTGCCGCCGCGCAAGGGGCGCCGCCACGTGCTGCGGCTGATCCGCGACGTGCTGGCGTTCCGGCCGAAGCACCAGGGCACGTCGCTGGGCGCGGCGCTGGACTACGCGGGGCGCGTGCTGCGCCACCGCTCGATCGTGTTCCTGCTGTCCGACTTCGTGGTGCCGACCGCGTCGATGGAATCGCTGCGGCGCGACCTCAAGCTGGTCACGGCGCGGCACGACCTGGTAGCGGTCCGCATCGCCGACCCGCGCGAGGCCGAGCTGCCGGATGCAGGGCTTCTGGTGCTGCGCGACCCGGAGACCGGTGAGGACGTGGCCGTGAACACCAGCCGCGGCTCCGTGCGCCAGGCGTACGCGCTGGCCGTGCAGCGGCAGGCCGACGAGATCCGCCGGCTGCTGCGCCAGCAGGCCGTGGACGAGGTGGAGGTGACCACCGACGGCACCTGGGTCGGACCGCTGCTGCAGTTCTTTCGGCGCCGGGAGCGGAAGCGCGCGCGATGAGCAACAGCGTGGTGCGCATCCTGGCGGCTGCCTGCCTCGCGTTCGGCGCGGTGCCGGCCGCCGCCGCCGCGCAGCAGGTCGCGACGGCGCTGGAGCCGGACACGATCCGCGTCGGCGAGCCGCTGCGCGTGGCCGTACGCGTCACGCTGACGGCCGGCGCCGCCGTTTCGTTCCCGGACACACTGCCGGTGCCGGAGGACGTCGAGAACCTGGCGACCGTGCGGCTGATGACGCCGGACAGCGCCGCGCCGGATCGCACGACCGCGCTGTATACGGTCACTGCCTGGCGGCCGGGCGCGCTGGCGCTGGACACGCTGCGCGTGCCGGTGCGCGACGCGGACGGCACGACGCGTACGCTGCTGGTCGATCTGCCGGACGGGGCGGTGGTCTCCGTGCTGCCGCCGGACAGCAGCGGTCTCGAGCCGAAACCGGACGCGGGCGTGCTGGGGCCGTCGTTCGTGTGGTGGCTGTGGCTGCTGGCCATCGTGGCGATCATCGCCGTGCTGGGGCTGCTGCTCTGGTGGTGGCACCGTCGCCGCTCGCGGCAGGTGGCCGCGCCCGTGCCGGCGGTGCCAGCGCGAGAGCGGGCGATCGCGGCGCTGGACGAGGCGTGGCGCGCGCGGCCCGAGCATGGCCGCGCGCCCGACCCGTTCTACGCGCGCGTCAGCCGCATCATGCGCGCGTACCTGGACGAGCTGGATCCGGCCTGGGGTCTGGACCGCACCACGCCGGAGCTGTCGGCCGCGCTGCTGGCGCGCCTGACCGCCGAGGAGGCTGCGCGGCTGCGCGACCTGCTGCGCGAGGCCGACCAGGTGAAGTTCGCGCGGGCCTGGCCGCCCGCGGATGAGGCCGAACGCTTCTGGCGCGCGGCGCGCGAGTTCGTCGAGGGGTTCCGCGAGCCCGCGGGGGAGGCTGAGGCAGAGGTTGAGGCAGAGGTTGAGGCCGAGACGGAGACTGAGACGGAGACTGAGACGGATCAGAGTTCCGCTGCCGGTGCGGCTACGGATCGCGGACGGGGTTACGAGCCATGACTTATGGGTTCGCATACCCCTGGCTGCTGCTGCTCCTGCCCGTCGTCCTGCTCGGCGCGTGGTGGCTGGCGCGGCGCGAGCGGCCGAGCATCGCGCATCCGCGCGCGTCGGCGCTGGGCGCGCTGGCCGGGCGCGGCTCCGCCTTCGTGGCCGCGCTGCCCGGCGTGCTGCGCGTGCTCGCGCTGTGCGTGCTGGTCGTGGCGATGGCGGGTCCGCGTACCGGCCAGCAGAGCGTGGACGTGGACGCGGAGGGCATCGCGATCCTGCTGACGATCGACATCTCCAGCTCGATGCTGGCGGAGGACTTCAATCCGCAGAACCGGCTGGCCGTCGCCAAGACCACGGTGGCCGACTTCATCCGCGCGCGCGAGTTCGACCGCATCGGCATGGTTGCGTTCGCGGGTGAGGCGCTGACGCAGGTGCCGCTGACCATCGACTATCCGGTGCTGTTCCGCGCGCTGGAGCAGATGCGCGTGGGCATGCTGGAGGACGGCACCGCGATCGGTACGGCCATTGCCACGGCGGCCAGCCGGCTGCGCGACGCGCCGGGCGAGTCGCGCGTGCTGATCCTGATGACGGACGGCGAGAACAACCGCGGCCAGATCGATCCGGTCACGGCCGCGCGCGCGGCGGCGGCGTTCGGCATCCGCATCTACACCATCGGCGTGGGCAGTGAGGGCGTGGCGCGCGTGCCCGTCGCGCGCAGCCTGTTCGGCGGCTACCAGTACGCCACCGTGCCGGTGCACATCGACGAGGAGCTGCTGACCGACATCGCCGACATCGGCGACGGCCAGTACTTCCGCGCGACCAACGAGCAGGCGCTGGACAGCATCTACCACCGCATCGACGAGCTGGAGAAGACCAGCGTCGAGGTGCGGCGCTGGGTGGACTACACGCCGCGCTACCTGCCCTTCCTGCTGCTGGGCATGGCGCTGCTGGCGGCCGAGTGGCTGCTGCGCGCCAGTCGCTGGGGGCGCGTGCCATGAGCCTCGCCCGACCGGAGCTGGCCTGGCTGATCCTCGCCGCGCCGCTCGCGCTGGCGCTGCTGGTCGCGCTGTGGCGGCGACGTCGGGTCATGGCCGCGCGCGCGCTGGGCGATCCTTCGCTGGTCGAGCGCATCGGCCTGCGCGGCGCCGCTCGCTGGCCGACCGCGCGGCTGGTGCTGCTGCTGATCGCAGGCGCTGCGCTGGGCGCGGCCGCGGCGGGGCCGCAGTGGGGCATCGAGCGGCTGGAGGGCCGCTCCAGCGCGCGCAACATCGTGATGGCGCTGGACGTCTCTCGCAGCATGAACGCGCGCGACCTGGAGCCCAGCCGGCTCGAGCGCGAGCGGCTGCTGGCGCGGCGGCTGCTGCGCTCGCTGAGCGGCGACCGCTTCGGCCTGGTCGCATTCGCGGGTCGCGCGTACGTGCTCTCGCCGCTGACCGTGGACCACGGCGCGCTGCAGCTGTTCGTGGACGCGCTGGACCCCGAGATCGTCAGCTACGGCGGCTCGGCGCTGTCGGCCGCGGTCCGGCAGGCAACGGACCTGGTGCGCGGCGAGCGGCCGAACTCGGCGCGGCGGGCCGTGGTACTGGTATCGGACGGCGAGGCGCTGGAGCAGAGGGAGGCGGTGCTGGAGGCCGCGGAGCGCGCGGCCGACCTGGGCGTGGTGGTGCACACGGTCGGCGTCGGCACGGAGGGCGGCTCGCTGATCCCGCGCGACCGCGACGCCAGTGGCGTCGGCGGCTTCGTGATCGACGAGAGCGGGCAGCGCGTGGTGTCGCGGCTGGACGACCGGCTGCTGCGCGAGGTGGCGCAGGCCACGGGCGGCGAGTACTTCCGCCTGGCCGATGCGGGCTCCACCGAGCGACTGATCGACACGCTGGAGGGGTTGGACCGCGAGGCGGCGGGGGAGGCCGGCCGCGTGCGGCCGGTGGACCGCTCCGTCTGGTTCCTCGCGCTGGCGCTGCTGGCGCTGGCGCTGGACGCGCTGCTGGAGCGGCGCCGCGCCCGACCCGCGCCCGTCACGGCGATGGAGGCATCGACATGATCCACAAGGCGACGGCACTCGCGCTGCTGCTCGCGCTCGCGCCGCTCGGCATCGGCGAGTTCGAGCGCGGCAACCGGCTGTACCGACAGGGCGACTACGCCGGCGCGGTGGAGGCGTATCGCGCCGCGATCGCGGAGGGGCGCGACGACGCCGTCGTCCACTACAACCTCGGCACGGCGCTGCTGGCGCTCGAGCGCTTCGAGGAGGCCGAGCAGGAACTGCGCGCGGCGCTGGCCGCGACGGAGCCGTCGCTCAGGCAGCGCACGCACTACAACATCGGCAACCGCTACTTCGCCGAGAGCCGCAACGCCGAGCCGGAGCAGCAGCGCGCGCTGCTGGACCGCGCCATCGAGGCGTACAAGGATGCGCTGCGGCTGGACCCGACCGACGCGAGCGCACGCTGGAACCTGGAGCTGGCGCTGGAGGACCGCGAGGAGAGCCCACCGTCGCCGTCGGAGTCCGAGGACCAGCAGCAGCAGAGCGAGAGCGAGGACTCGGAGCAGGGCGAGGATCCGCAGCCGTCCGACGCCGAGCAGGGCGAGCGCGAGCGCCCGAGCGGCGGCGGCGCGATGAGCCAGGAGCAGGCCGAGCAGATCCTGAACGCCGTGGAGCAGGACGAGCGCGAGCTGTACCAGGAGCAGCTGCGTCGCGGCGCGCGCGAGACGCCGGTGCTGCGGGACTGGTGAGGCGACGTCGTACGGACGCGAGCCGCGTGGCGCGACGCTGCGTACCGTTCCCGCGCGGTCCGCTCCTGGCCGGCCTGACGCTGCTCGGCGTCGTCGCCGGGGCACGCCCCGAGCCCGCGGCCGCGCAGGCGCCCGTTTCCGTGCAGGCGGAGCTGTCCGCGCCGACCATCGGCGTAGGCGAGTCGGTGGTGCTGAACATCGTGATCCGCACGCAGGGCGCGGGGCCGTCGGCCATCAGTCTGCCGCAGCTGTCCGGCGGACTGGTCGCGGTCGGCAGCCGCCAGAGCGAGCAGGTGCAGCTGTCGATACCGGGCGGGCGCACGCGCGTGATCCGTCGCGAGATCCACTTGAACGCGCGGCGCGCCGGCCGCTACGCGATCCCGCCCGTGGTCGTCACGGTGGACGGCCGCCGCTACCGCAGCCAGCCGCTGGTGCTGGAGGTCGTGCCGGGTGCGGGGCCGCCGCTCGCCGCAGCGCTGGGCGGCGAGCTGTCGGCGGGACCGGGCGGCGAGGCGCTGCTGCGCAGCACGCTGGAGCCGGACACCGTCTGGGTCGGACAGCAGGTCACGCTGCGCAGTGACGCGCTGTTCACGGACGACGTGCGCGCGCGGCTCCGGCGCTCACCAGAGTTCCTGCCGCCGGAACTGGCCGGCGCGTGGAGCTACGACCTGCCCGACGTCAGTGGCGCGCGCACTGAATGGATCGGCAGCGCCCGCTACGAGGTGCACTCCTTCCGCCGCGCATTCTTTCCGATCGACGCGGGCACGCTGACGGTGCCCTCCGCGCAGCTGCTCTACGAGGTGCGCCGCGGCTTCCTGTTCACGCCGGAGACCGAGCGGCTGGAGACGCCGCCGCTCCGGCTGTCGGTGCGGCCGCTGCCCGACTCGGGCGTGCCGGACGGCTTCACGGGCGCCGTGGGCTATCTGGGCGTAGAGGCGCGGCTGTCACCGGACTCGGTGGCCGTGGGCGATGCGGCCGTGCTGCGCGTGCGCGTGAGCGGGCAGGGCAATATCAAGGCGCTGCCCGCGCCGCGGCTGCCGCAGGGGCCGTGGCGCTTCGAGTCGGGATCGGAGTCCGCCGACTTCTCCGTCGCCGACGGCCGCGTGGAAGGCACCAAGACGTTCGAGTGGGTGGTCGTGCCCGAACGCGCGGGCGAGCTGGAGATCGGATCGATTCGCTATCCGTTCTTCGATCCCGCGACGGGCGAGTACCTGCTGCGCGAGACGGAGCCGCTGCGGCTGCGCGTGACCGGCGCCCCCGTCGCGCGCACGGGCGAGATCGATGATCGCGCCCGGCTGCGGCCGCTGCGCGCGACGCCGGGATCGACGTTGCCGATGCCGTCGCCGCCGCTGTTCGCCGGACTGCTCGCGGCGCCGTTCGCGCTGATCGGGCTGGTCGGCGGCGGCGTGCTGCTCGCGCGGCGGCCACGGCGGCCGGGCCGGCGTGCCGCGCGACGACGGCTGCGCTCGCGGCTGCGCGCGCTGCGCGACGACGCGTCGATCGAGCCGCGCGCGTTCGCGGAGGGGCTGCGCGCCGCCGCGCAGGACTGGCTGGCCGAGCGCTTCGACGATCCGGGGCTGGCGCGGGCACGCAACGCGGCGCTGGCCGACGCGCTGCGCGAGCACGGCGTGACCGACGCGCTGGCCGGTTCGCTCGCCGATCTGCTCGCGCGCGTGGAGCGCATCCCGTACCGACCCGAGCCGGTCGGCGCGGCCGAGCGTACGACGCTGGTCGAGCGCGTGGAGGAGGCGCTGTCGCGCATCGATCGGCTTGCGCCGCGGGGCAGGGGACGTGGCGCGGCGGCGGCGTCGTCGCTCGCGCTGCTCTTGCTGGCCGCGCCCCTCGCCGCGCAGAGCGCGCTCGCCGACGGCGCGCGGCTGCTGGACGCCGGTCGGCGCGCCGAGGCCGTCGCGGCGCTGGAGGGCTACGTGCGCGCGAACCCCGCCGACGCGGCCGGCTGGTACGACCTCGGCACCGCACTGGCCACGGCCGGGCAGCCCGGCCGCGCGACGCACGCGCTGCTGCGCGCGCTCGAGTTGGCGCCGCGCGACGACGACGCTGCGCACAACCTGCGCGTGCTGGGCGTGGAGCAGCAGTGGATCGCCGCGGCGCGGTCGTGGCCGCCGCTGGACGAGGCGGAATCGCGCTGGCTGATCGTCGCGCTGACCTGGACGCTGGCGCTGTGCGTCGGCGTCGCGCTGTGGCGTCGCCGCTCGCGCGGCTGGTGGGCCGCCGCCGCGCTGGTCGCCGTGCTGCTGGCCGGGCTCGGGACCGCGCAGGCGCTCCAGACGGGCCGGCAGGTGGGCGTGCTGCTGGAGGGCGCGCCGCTGCGCGAAGCGCCCACGCTGCGCGCCGACGCGCGGCTCGGCCTGGAGGAGGCGCAGCCGGTGCGCATCACCGGCCGCCGCGACGGCTGGCTGCGCGTCCGCACGGGCGGCGGGCTGGACGGTTGGGTCGAGGAGAAGGCGGTCGGAATCGTCTGACCGCAGGCTTGGGGCGTCGGGCTTGGGGCTTGGGGCTTGGGGCTTGGGGCGTCGGGCGTCGGGCGTCGGGCGTCGGGCGCGGTTGTCGTTCCGCGGCGGTGCGACCTACCTTGCGCGCCGCCTTCGCGAACCCGTCCGACCGGATCATGCACGAGCACCCGAACCTGACCGTCGTCGAGCATCCGCTCATCCAGCACAAGCTGACGCTGCTGCGGCGGCTGGAAACGTCCAAGAAGTCGTTCCGTCAGCTGACGGACGAGATCTCGATGCTGATGGGCTACGAGATCACGCGCGACCTGCCGCTGGAGGACGTGGAGATCGAGACGCCGCTGGAAAAGACGACCGGGCGACGCATCGCGGGCAAGAAGCTGACGCTGGTGCCGGTGCTGCGCGCCGGGCTCGGCATGGTCGAGGGCATCCTGCGGCTGATGCCGTCCGCGCGCGTCGGCCACATCGGCCTGTACCGTGACCACGAGACGCTGGAGCCGGTCGAGTACTACTTCAAGATCCCGCCCAACGCGCAGAACCGCCGCTTCATCGTGCTGGACCCCATGCTGGCGACGGGCGGCTCCGCGTCGGCGGCCGTGCGCTTCCTCAAGAATCGCGGCGCGGCGCACATCACGCTGGCCTGCCTGGTCGCCGCGCCCGAGGGCGTGCGCCGCATGCAGCGCGACCACCCCGACGTGCCCGTCTATACCGCCGGCCTGGACCGCGAGCTCAATGAGCACGGCTACATCCTGCCCGGCTTGGGCGACGCGGGGGACCGGCTGTTCGGGACGGTGTGAGGGTGAAGTGGACCGACATTGCCAGAAGGGGAGTTTTGTGGTCAGTGGACCGCGCGGTACTAGCCGGGAAGGCTTCTCCCGCTGTCCGGCATCTGTCCAGTCAGTGAGATCCGCGGGTTCCAATCATGACTCAGCAGCGTCTGTGCGGGAAGAAGGGGCGCATCCCGTGGCGGCCCGGGGCACTGCCCTTAATCAGTTACCCTGCGGCCCGGCGCACTCTTCTTGTCTTCTTCCGTCACAATCCTATGCTCGTGACTTCCGCGTAGCAATAAAGAGAAATCCGCCGCATGGATATCCGCGGAAGGCTCAAACGAGATTCCTCCAATTCGGAGCGGACGGATAAGAGGGCGGTATGGCGCTCTCCGGTTCGGCGTACGCTCGAAGATCACGATCACCCCGCCTCCGAAGTCGACGTACAAGCGTTCTGCCACCTTATCAACAACGATGCCAGGTGTACCATCGGAAACCTCGATAACTCGCCGCACAATTTCGCCAGATGTTCGAGCGACGGCTTCACCGGTCTCAGTGATGCGCGTCCCTTCGTCAATGGAGCTTTCCTCTCGGAGCCATCTCAGGGTTCCTCCGTCCAACTCAACCTGCACCCTTCTAAGCGTCTCAATCGTGTTGATATTGTACTCATCGAGCAGTGTTGGTGTGACTGCGTGCCGTGACGTGCATCCGGTGAGAAGGCAGAGGGCTATTGCTGTGATAATTCGCATTCGAGGCTCCTTGCATGCGAAGATGGTGTTACCAACGAAATGGGAGATCCGCGCCGGCACCTGGATGATTGGTCAACGCTGAAAAACGACCGTAAACTGCCTACCGGTAGAGATACACTAGCAGCCCCGAGAAACCGGTTGGTCAACTAGAAGGGAGGCCACTCGGATGTCTCTTCCATTGCTCTCTTCTTCGAGCCCAGTCTCGATAGGATGACTCTCCCCACACCGGTGAGGAGTCCCACCAACACGATGGCGATTGCAAGTGAGAACGTATCCAAAGCGTGGACAAAAGCGAGGCGCCACCCACTTACCATCTCAGACCTGAGAACTTTCGTTCTGCCCGTGGCCTGTAGGATCTGTACATTGCTATCGTATCCAGAGGTCCAGGCCCAGAGAAGGACCCTTTCACCAGGCCGAACCTGCCCGATATCTATTCGGCCGCTCCTTACGTAAATTGATTCGTCATCGCTCTTTTGGATACGTATGGCGTTCCCGCCGCTTACCCGTAGTTCGACGTTCTCTGAGGTGTGATGTCCTTGGTTCGATAGTTCAATCCTGTGGACCTCATCGAAGGAGGCGGCCCAGCGCAAAGCAGTGGCATCGAGATCGAAAGCGAACGCCTCGACACCAGTTGAGTCCTCAAGTCCCCTCATGATGTTGGCGAGCCGGTTAAGAGCGATTCTGGCGTCGGGCGGGAGCGAATAGGGAGAGGTTGTAACGACTGCCATCAGATCGGCCTGAGTCGCACGGTAAGCTAGCCAACCAAACACGGCGGCGGCAACTGTTGCGACCGTTGCCACCACGGCGATAAAGAACTCTCGGTTGGGCATGTGATGTATCGTGTCGGCTGGGTCTCAGACCGATAGGGCAGCATTCCTATGCTGAAGAATCGGCGTCCAGGCGTCAATGATGTAGTCCCATTCACGAAATGCTAGCCTGACGGCATGGGTGGATTGCCCTGCGCCGCTACGGATTCTAGCTTTCCCGCACCCCTTCCGGGCCCGTAGCTCAGTCGGTCAGAGCGGGGGACTCATAATCCCACGGTCGCAGGTTCGAGTCCTGCCGGGCCCACTCATCCACAGCGCTGAGCCAGATCCGTGAGCCTGTTCTCCGCCGCGCTGCTGCTGTTCCTGGTCATGGACCCGTTCGGCAACGTGCCGTTGTTCCTGTCGGTGCTGGAGCCGGTGCGGCCGGAGCGGCGGCGCGCGGTGATCCTGCGCGAACTGCTGATCGCGCTCGGGTTCCTGCTGCTGTTCCTCTTCTTCGGCCAGTACCTGCTGGACGCGATCGACATCTCGGAGGCGACGCTGACCGCGGCGGGCGGCGTGATCCTGTTCCTGATCGCGCTGCGCATGATCTTCCCGGCGCCGGGCGGCTCGTTCGCTGCCGACCTGGAGGAGGGCGGGGAGGAGCCGCTGCTGGTGCCGCTGGCCGTGCCCTTCGTGGCCGGGCCGTCGGCGCTCGCGTCCGTGCTGTTCATCATGAGCAGCGACCCGTCGCGCTGGCCCGAGTGGCTGCTCGCGGTGCTGCTCGCCTGGGGCGCGACCGGCGCCGTGCTGCTCGCGTCCACCGACCTGGCCCGCATCCTCAAGCGCCGCGGCCTGGTCGCCATCGAGCGGCTGATGGGCATGGTGCTGATCGCGATCGCGACCAAGATGATGCTGTCGGGCGTCGGCGAGTTCTTCGGCATCTGAGAGCATGACTCGAACCTATCGATCGACATGAGCGACCTTCGACGTTCCAGGCCACTCGCTTTACTGACGACCGCGCTGGCCTTCGGCATCGCGTGCGATGCGGCGGCGTCGTCCGATGGTGGCGGCGTTGCCGTACGGGACAGCGCCGGCATCGCGATCGTCGAAAGCGCCGCGCCAGGCGAGGACACGCCCCGATGGCGAGCCGTCGACTCGACCGCGTTGCGGATCGGGGCGGTGGAGGGACCCGTCGAGTACGTCTTCGACGATATCGAGGCCGCGCTGCGCTTGAGCGACGGGCGCATCGTCGTGGCCGACGGCGGGTCGCGCAGCCTTCGCTTCTTCGATTCCGCTGGCACCTTTCTCCACGCGACAGGTCGACAGGGCGGCGGCCCGGGCGAGTTCGAGATCCTGGACGCCGTCCACCTGATCGCCGGGGATACGCTGCTGGCGTGGGACCGGCGGTTGAAGCGCGTCTCGGTGGTAGCGCCGACGGGCGAGTTCCAGCGCTCGATCGCCGTGCAGCCTCCCGGTGGTCACAGAGGTCCGGCGAACGTGGTCGACGCGACCGATGACGGCAGACTGCTGGTCCACCTGTCGGACATGTCCGGGATGGTCGACGGCACGACGTGGTCGCGGCGGGATACGCTGACCATCATGCTCTATTCGCGCGACGGCCAGCCACTGGACACGCTGGGCGTGTGGGCGGGGACGGAGGGCTACGCGCACGGCATGACCGGCGGCCCATTGGTCTTCGGTCGTTCGACGGACATCGAGGCGACGGATGGTGCGCTGTTCGTCGCGGACAACGATCGCTACGAGATCCTCGTTCATGACCTGACGGGCGAGTTGCGGACGATCGTGCGACGGACACATGCCGAGAGGCCGGTCACCTCCGCCGACATCGACCGCTACCACCGCGAGGCGCGCGAGGGCGGGCCATTGCGACCGGCCTGGGCGGCCAGGATCGCCGACACCCCGTTCCCGGAGCGGATGCCGGCATTCGAGGGTCTGCTCGTCGATGCGGCGGGCAGGTTGTGGGTCGAGGACTACGAACCCTGGCCCGTCGACGAAGTCGGCTGGAGCGTGTTCTCGCCCGAGGGGCACCTGGTTGCGACCGCTCGGACGGCGGGGGACCTGCGTGTCACGCAGATCGGCGAGGACTGGATCCTGGGCGTCCATCGGGACGACCTCGGCGTGCAAACGGTACGACTGCATCGGCTCGCCCGGTAGCCGGCAGTCGCGTCACTCTACGGCATCAGCCGCCAGGAAGGAGGATCTGCTTCTGTCTTCCCCTACCGCCCCGCGCCGGTTTCCGCGAACTTCCCGCCTCGATCGCACCGCCCGTCCGACCCATCCGAAGCCATGGCTGGACATAGATCCGTAGCTCTGCGCCTCGCGCTCGTCGCCGCGCTGTTCGGCGCCGCCTGCGACGCGGCGCCGGCGCGCTCGCCCGAGGCGGCCGCGCCCGCCGATTCGCTGCACGGCATCGTGCTGCCCGACCCGCCGTCGAAGCCGGACTTCACGCTGACGGACACGGAGGGGGAGGCGTACGATTTCCGCGCGGAGACGGAGGGGAAGCTGGCGCTGCTGTTCGTCGGCTTCACGCACTGCCCGGACGTGTGCCCCGTGCACATGGCCAACCTGGGCGCGGTGCTGCGCGACTTCCCGTACGAGACGCGGCGCCGCATCGAGGTGGTCTTCGTCAGCGCCGACCCGGAGCGGGACTCGGCCGAGCGGATCCGCGAGTGGCTGGACGGCTTCGACAACCGCTTCGTCGGGCTGCGCGGGCCGATCGATTCGGTGAACGCGATCCTGCAGCAGCTCGACATGCCGGCGGCCGTGATCGGCGAGGTGGACGAGCGCGGCGACTACTCGGTGGGGCATCCGGCGCACATCGTCGCGTTCCCGGCGGGCGGCGGACCGGCGCGCGCGTTCTACCCGTTCGGCACTCGCCAGGCGGACTGGGCGCACGACCTGCCGATCCTGCTGAACGAGGCGCCGTCCGCGTCGGCCGCCGCGCCGCGGCCGGCGCGCGGCGAGCGGGCGCTGGTGCCGCAGCCGCCCACCGCGGAGGGCCCGGCCGCGCTCTACGTCGCGTTGCGCAACGACGCGCAGCGCGCGGACGCGCTGGTCGGCGCCGAGACCGCCGTCGCCGAACGCGTCTCGCTGCACGAGCAGGTGCGCGACGGCGCGACCAGCACCATGCGCCACGCCGACGCGTTCGACGTCGCCGCCGGCGACTCGCTGCGCCTCGCGCCCGGCGGCCGCCACCTGATGCTGCACGGGCTGACGCGTCCGCTCGCCGTTGGCGACACGTTCACGGTCACGCTGCGCTTCCGCTCGGGCGCCGCGGTGCCGATCGGTGCGCTGGTCGTGCCCTACTCGATGATCGATGCGATGACCGGGCAGGGAGGCGGGCGCTGATGCAGTGGTGGTGCGCGGCGCAGGACGTGGACTGGAGCTGGGCTTGGCGGCCGTACCCGGGCGTGTGGCTGTTCATCGCCGCGCTCGCGGCCACGTACTGGGTGCTGCGGCGCGCGGCGGGCGGCGAGGACGGGCGGCGCTGGGTGTGGATGCTGGGCGTGCTGACGCTGTGGATCGCGCTGGACTGGCCGGTCGGCGCGCTGGGCGGCGGTTACCTGGCCAGCCTGCACATGGTCCAGTTCCTCATGATCGCCTACATCGCATCACCGCTGCTGCTGGCTGGCGCGCCGCGTGGCGCGTTCGAGCGGCTGGGCGGCACGCGCTTCGGCCGCACCGTGCTGCCGACGCTGACGCACCCGCTGGCCGCGCTGTTCATCTTCAACCTGATCGTCGCGCTGACGCACCTGCCCGCGCCGACCGACTGGCTGATGGCGAGCCAGCTCGGCTCCTTCGCGCTGGACATGATCTGGCTGGGCGCGGGGCTGCTGTTCTGGTGGCCGGTCTGCGCGCCCGTGCCCGAGCGGCGCTGGATGGCGCCGCCCGTGAAGGTCGGCTACCTCGGCGTCCAGATCATCGCGGGCACGCCGATCTTCGCTTACATCGCGTTCGCCGAGCTGCCGCTCTACGCGGTCTACGAGCTGGCGCCGCGCGTGCACGGCATCTCCGCACGCTCCGACCAGCAGGCCGCCGGCATGCTGATGAAGGTGGTCGGCATGCCGATCATGATCGTCGCCAGCGCGATCATCTTCCTGCGCTGGAGCCGGGAGGCGGAGCGGGACGAGCTGGAGGCGCGGGAGCGGCGGCGCGCGGTCGCCAGTCGCCGGTCTCCGGTTTCCAGGGACTGAGTCCTCCGCTGAGCTGCCGGCTTTCCGCTGGGTGCCGCCCCGCTTCCGCTAGCGGCTTTCCGCTACCGCGGCCTTCAACTCGGCCACGATTTCGCCCGCCGGCTTCACCTCGTCGATCGCGGCAACGCTGCGGCCCGCCTGCCAGAAGTCCTTCGTACCGGTCTCGTCCAGCGACGCGCGCTTCAGCTTCCAGCCGGACCAGAGCGCGTAGAGCGTGCGCATCAGCTTCTTGCGGTTGCGGCCGCGCAGCATCCAGCGCGCGATGGGGCCCGCGCGCGTGCCGAGCCGCTCGACGTAGGGCGTGCGGATCACGGCCAGGGGCACGCCGCTGACGCGCTCGGTGAGGACGATGTCGTCCTCGTCCGCGTCGACGATCGCCCGCTTGTACGGCTCCGACGCCGTGCACTCCGTCGTCGCGATGAAGCGCGTGCCCATCTGCACGCCGGCGTAGCCCAGCCGCAGCGCGTGCGCGAAGTCCTCGCCGTCGCCCACGCCGCCCGCGCACACGATCGGCACGCCCAGGTCGCCCAGCTGGTCGATCAGCTCCTCGGCGCTCTTCGGCCCCGCGTGCCCGCCCGCGCGTCGATTCACGGCGATGAGACCGTGCGCGCCGCTCTCCAGCCCCTTGAGCGCCCACTTCCGCTCGGTCACGTCGTGGTAGACCACGCCGCCCATCGCCTCGACGCGGTCGACCACCCAGCGCGGCTTGCCGAGCGACGTGATGAAGAAGCGCACGCCCTCCTCCAGCGCGATGTCCACCCACTTCACCATGCGCTCGTGGTAGATCTTCGACGACGCCTCGATCAGCGCGTTCATGCCGATCGGCTTCGACGTCTGCGAGCGGATGTAGCGCAGCCCCTCGCGGAAGTCGTGACCGTGCACGTACGTCAGCGACACCGGCTGCACGATGCCGATCGCGCCCGCCTCCGACGCCGCCGCGACCAGCTCGGGGTTCGAGCAGGGGTACATCGCGCCGCAGATCACCGGCACCTCGATCCCCGCGTCGCGCGTCAGCGGTGTGTCGAGCGATGGGATGGCGCGGTCGGCCGTGGCGCGCGCCTGATCCATCGGGGCTCCGTCGTTCACGGGGTCGGCTCCAGCGGTGAGAGTCGCCAGCGCACGACGAGGCGCGCGACGGCGTCGCCCGCCTCGTCGACCAGCTCCGCCGTCGCCGTCGCGTCCGTCGGCTCGCGCACCGCCGCGGGCGGCATGGCGCGCCCTTCCGCGACGATGCGGCCGCGCGCCTTCTTCAGGTAGTCGATCTCGATGCGGATCGGGATGCCGCGCACGTCCGCAGGCAGCGCCAGCGTCATGGCCAGCCCACTGGCCAGCTCGCCCAGGTTCGCCAGCGCGATCGCGTGCACCGAGCGGAAATGGTTGCGCAGCCGTCGCCGCTCGATCAGCGCCACGCGCGCCCGCCCCGGCTCCATGTCCAGTATCTCGGGATCGATCGTGCCCGTGTACGGCACCGTGCGCGCGAGCAGCCGCCGGAACAGCCAGCGCCCGCCCGGCACCGCGCGCAGCCGCAGCCACGCCGAAGTCAGCCGCGCCGCCAGCGGATTCATGGTCGCAGTCATGCCGCCGAATCTACGCCGAGGTTGGCCCCCCACGCACGACGAGGTAGGCTTGAGCCAGTCATCGAAGCCCCAAGCCCCGAGCCCCAAGCCCCAAGCCCCAAGCCCCAAGCCCCAAGCCCCAAGCCCCAAGCCCCCATGATGCCCGACCGCCGCCGCTTCCTCCGCTCGATCGCCGCCCCCGGCGCCCTCGCGCTGGCCGCGCCACTCGATCCCGCCCGTCTCGCGGAATCTCTCGAGCGGCTGGCCGCACTGCCTCGGGCCGACACCCACGGCGGCGACCCCGACGACGAACCGTTCTGGGCCGAGATCCAGCGCGCGTTCACCGTGGACCGCAGTGTCATCAACCTGAACAACGGCGGCGTCAGACCCGCGCCGGCGTATGTGCAGGACGCGATGAAGCGGCACCTCGACTTCTCGAACCAGGCGCCGACGTGGACGATGTGGCGCGTGCTCGAGCCGCAGATCGAGACCGTGCGCGCGATGCTGGCCGACCGCTTCGGCTGCGACGCCGAGGAGATGGCGATCACGCGCAATGCATCGGAGAGCCTGCAGATCTGCCAGTTCGGGATGGACCTGCGCCGCGGCGACCAGGTCATCACGACCACGCAGGACTACCCGCGCATGATCACCACCTGGCAGCAGCGCGAGCGGCGCGAGGGCATCGAGCTGGTGCAGATCGAGATCCCCGTGCCCGCCGAGGACCCGGCCGAGGTGGTGCGCCGCTTCGAGGCCGCGATCACGCCGCGCACCCGCGTCATCCACATGTGCCACATGATCAACCTGACCGGCCAGATCCTGCCCGTGCGGGAGGTCGTCGCGATGGCCAGGCGGCGCGGCATTCCCGTGATCGTGGACGGCGCGCACGCGTTCGCGCACTTCCCGTTCACGCGCGACGAGCTGGACTGCGACTACTACGCGACCAGCCTGCACAAGTGGCTGTTCGCGCCGCATGGCACCGGCTTCCTCTACGTGCGCCGCGACCGCATCGGCGACCTGTGGCCGCTCATGGCCGCCAACGAGTCGCAGCGGGAGGACATCCGCAAGTTCGAAGAGATCGGCACGCACCCCGCCGCCAACCACAACGCCATCGCCGAGGCCGTCGTCTTCAACGACGCGATCGGCATGCGCCGCAAGCGGGACCGCCTGGTCTGGCTGCGCGACCGCTGGGCCGTCCCGCTGTCACGCCTCGATCGCGTGCGGCTGCACACCTCGCTCGAGCCCGGCATGGCCGCCGGCATCGCCACGGTCGCCATCGACGGCATCGACCCCGGCGACCTCTACAACCACCTCTGGTCCCGCCACCGCATCATCACCAGCCCCATCGGCCACCCCGAGGTCCAGGGCATCCGCGCCAGCCCCAGCGTCTACACGACGCCCGACGAGATCGACCGCTTCACCGAGGCGATGGAGGAGGTGGGGCGGTACGGGCTGCCGGGGGATGAGGGATGAGGGATGAGGGATGAGGGATGAGGGATGAGGGATGAGGGATGAGGGATGAGGGTCCCGCGAACGTAGTGAGCGTCCCCGCGAGCGAAGCGAGCGTCCCCAGCGCCGCAGGCGCTGTCCCCAGCGCCCCGCATCAGTCCAGCCTGACCACCCGCACGGACAAAACATCCGCAAGCCCAGCCAGCTCCTCCGCAACCTCACGCGGCGGCGCCCCGTCCACCGCCACCGTCGCGAGCGCCTCGCCGCCTTCCTCGCGCCGGGTCTGGTGGTACTCGCCGATGTTGACGCCGGCCTCGCCCAGCAGCGTGCCGACGCGGCCGATCACGCCCGGCACGTCGCGGTTGCGCATGACGATCAGCGTGCCCGCCGGGCGGATGTCGACGTGGAAGTTGTCGATGCGGATGATGCGCGGGTGCGCGTGGCCGAGCATCGCGCCGCCCACGACGGCGCTGCCGTCCTTCCAGTGCGCGCGCAGCTTGACCCGCTCGGGCGATTCGCTGGCGGCGGAGGTGCGGGTGGTGCGCACCTGCATGCCGCGCTGGCGGGCCAGGTGCTGCGCGTTGACCAGGTTGATCGCGCCGCTGCCGACCACGTCGGCGAGCAGGCCGGTCAGCACGGAGGCACTGAGAACGGGCAGGGCGTCGTCCACGTCGCCGGTGTACTCCACGTCCAGCGCTGTGATCGGGCCGCCGCTCAGGCCGTGGGCGAGCCGGCCGAGGCGCCGCGCCAGGTCCAGCATCGGCCGCAGCGCGCGCAGCGCCTCGCCGCCGACGGACGGAGCATTGAGGGCGCGGCTGAAGTCGTCGTCCAGCAGCGCGTCGCGGATGGATTCCGCCACTTCCAGCGCGACGTTGTGCTGCGCCTCGACCGTGGACGCGCCCAGGTGCGGCGTCATCACGACGTTCGGCGCGTCGCGCAGCGGGTGGTCGGCCGGGGGCGGCTCGCTCTCGAACACGTCCAGCGCTGCCGCGCCCAGCCGGCCGTCGGTGAGCGCGCGGGCCAGCGCGGCTTCGTCGACGACACCCCCGCGCGCGGCGTTGACCAGCACCGCGCCCGGCTTCATCGAGGCGATGTGACGCTCGTCCAGGAGGTTGCGCGTGGCGTCGGTCAGCGGCACGTGCAGCGTGACCACGTCGGCGCGCGCCAGCAGCGTGTCCAGGTCCACGCTCTCCATCTCCAGCGAGCGCGCACGCTCCTCGGTCAGGTACGGATCGTAGGCCAGGATCTGCATGCCGAACGCGCGAGCGCGGCGGGCCACTGCGGTGCCGATGCGGCCGGCGCCGACCAGCCCCAGCGTCTTGCCGTTCAGTTCGATGCCGCCGAAGCTCTTGCGGTCCCACCGGCCGTCGCGCACCGACCGGTCCGCGGCGGCCACGCGCCGCACGGCGGCGAGCAGCAGCGCGAACGCGAGCTCGGCCGCCGAGATGGTGTTGCCCGTGGGCGCGTTGAACACGGCGATGCCGCGCTCGGTGGCCGCGTCCAGGTCGATGTTGTCCGTGCCCACGCCGGCGCGTCCGACCACGCGCAGGCGCGGCGCACGCTCGAGCAACTCGCGCGTGACCTGCGTCGCGCTGCGCACGAGCAGGGCATCGCAGTCGCGCAGGGCGGCATCCAGTTCGGCCGCGCCCTTCGGCGCGACGATGTCGAAGCGGCCGTTGCGCAGCGGCTCGAGCCCGCTCTGCGGCAGCGCTTCCGCGACCACCACCCGCAGCCGATCGCCGTTCACGAAGGCACCTGCGCAGGGTGATCGCGGATCACGTGGACATCGCCGGGCCGATCGCCGCTCATGAACGCATCTCCCGCAGCGCGTCCGCGATCTGGTCCAGCAGCGCGGCGACGTGCTCGGGCTGGATGTCGCCCATGTGGCCGATGCGGAACTGGCGGTCCTTCTCGCCGCCGTAGCCGGGCGCGAGCGTGTAGCCCCGGTCGCGCAGCCTGGACACCAGCTCGCTGGCGCCGCGCGCGTGCGGCATGCGCACGCAGGTGACGGTGTCCGCGCGGTACCCCTCCGGCGCGACCACCTCGAGCGGGATGCCCTCGTCGGCGCGCTCGGCCACCCACGCCCAGACCATCTCGGCCATGCGCCGGTGCCGCGCCCAGCGCGCCTCCAGCCCCTCGGCCTCGATGCGGCCGAGCTGGTGCTCCAGCGCGTACAGCAGCGAGAGCGGCGGTGTGGACGGCGTCTGGTCGGACTCCAGGTTCTTCTCGAAGTCCAGCAGGTCGAAGTAGAAGCCGCGGCGCGTGGATTCCCGCGCGCGCTCCAGCAGCGACGGCTGCGCGACGCCCAGTGCCAGCCCGGGGGGCAGCGCCAGCGCCTTCTGCGAGCCGGTCAGCACGAAATCCAGCCCCCACGCGTCGGTCTCGACCGCGGATCCCGACAGTGACGTGACCGCGTCGACCAGGATCGCGCAGCCGTGCTCGTGCGCCACGCGCGCCAGTTCGCGCACGGGGTTCAGCACGCCCGTCGACGTCTCGGAGTGCACGACCGTGACCGCGTCGAAGTCGCCGCCGCGCAGCGCGCGCTCCAGCGCGTCCGGCTGGTTCACGCCGCCCCACGGCACCTCCACCCGCTCCACCTCGAGGCCGACCGCGTCCGCGATCACGGCAAAGCGATCGCTGAACGCGCCGTTGACCAGGCTGAGCACGCGCCGCCGCGCGCCGTTGCGGACCGCCGCCTCCATCAGGCCGGTCGCCGAGCTGCCGCACAGGTAGACGGGCCGCTCCGTGCGGAACAGCGCGCGCAGCCCCGGCTGCAGCCGCTGCATGAGCCGGCGCATGCCGTCGCCGCGGTGGCCGATCATCGGCCGCGCCTGCGCCTGCAGCACCTCGGGCAGCACCTCGGTGGGACCCGGGATGTAGTACCGTCCGAACTCGCTCACCCTGCCTCCCGCTCGCGTCGATCCTCGACCAGACCCTCCCGCCACAGCCGCGCGCCGCGCTCCCGGACGGCGCGGTCGCCACGCTCCGATGCATCGGCGGCCAGCGCAAGGGGCAGCAGCGGCGCGAGCGAAGCGCTGCGGATCACCACGTCGGCCGCCGCCGTCACGTTCGGTCGCTCGACCACGCCCGCATACGCCACGAAGAGATCGACCGCGTCGCGCGCCTCCAGGTCCGTCGCACCGTCGCCGACCAGCAGCACCGGCCGCGGCAGCACGTCGGCCAGCGAGCGCAGCAGCGCCAGCTTGCCGCCGGCGCGCGCCAGCGGTGAGTCCTCCTGCCAGCCGTCGAAGTCGCCCGCATCGTCCAGGCGTAGGTCGACCGCGTGTACGGCCCCGGCGTCGATGCCGAGTTCGGCCGCCAGCGGCAGCAGCGCGGGGCGCAGCCCGCCGGAGACGACGTGGACGTGCACGCCCGCGCGCAGCAGCGCGCCCACCACCTGGCGCGCGTCGGGCACCAGCGCGGCGACGTAGCGGCGGGCGAGGTCGTCGATGCGGGCGCGATCAGGCCGGGTCAGGGAGAGCCGTTCGCCGTAGACCGCGTCCAGCGGCAGCCGGCCAGCCATCGCGGCATCGGTCAGCTCGCGTACGCGCGGGTCGGCGCCCGCGAGCACGTCGATGCCCTCGATGGCCGACAGCGTGGAGTCGCAGTCGAAGACGACGGTGGCGAAGCGCGGCCCGCCGGCGGGCGCGGATGGGGAAGGGTGGTCCCCGTCGCTCACGGCGCGGCCCGGCGCCGCACGGCGCGGCGCACCTTCTCGTCGGCGTCGGCCGGCCGTTCCTTGCGCATCTGTACGTACAGCTCGACCAGCCGCTCGTCGAACTTGGAGCCCGCGCCCTCCATGATCACGCCCATCGCCTTCTCGGCGGGCCACGCCGACTTGTAGGGCCGGTCGTGCGTCAGCGCGTCGAACACGTCCACGATCGAAACGATGCGCGCGGCCAGCGGGATCTTGTCGCCCTTGAGGCCGTGCGGGTAGCCGGAGCCGTCCCACGCCTCGTGGTGCCACATGGCGATGTGCTCGGCCAGCTGCAGCACGCGGAAGTTGCTGCCGCTCAGGATGCGCGCGCCGATCTCGGTGTGACCCTTCATCAGCTCGAACTCCTGGTCCGTCAGCGCGCCCGGCTTGAGCAGGATGCTGTCGGGGATGCCGATCTTGCCGACGTCGTGCAGCGGCGCCGCCGTGCGGATCAGTTCGACCTCGGGGGGCGGCGCGCCCGCGGCGGCGGCCAGCTCTGCGGCGTTGTGGCCGACGCGGAACGTGTGCTCGCCGGTGTTGTCGTCGCGGAACTCGGCGGCGCGTGCGAGGCGCTCCATGATCTCGATCTGCGCCTCCTCCAGCTCCCACGTGCGGGCGCGCACCTTCTGCTCGAGCAGTTCCGTCTGGTCCTGCAGCTCGAGGTTCATCAGCCGCGTGGACAGCAGGTTGCGGACGCGCAGCCCCACCTCGGCCGGCTCGACCGGCTTGGTCAGGAAGTCGTTCGCGCCGCTGGCCAGCGCACGGACCTTGGTGTCCGGGTTCACGTCCGCCGTCATGACCAGCACGGGCAGGAAGTCGGCGGTGAGCTTGCCCTGGCGCAGCTGCTCCAGGATCTGGAAGCCGTCCACGTGCGGCATGTGCAGGTCCAGCAGCAGCAGGTCCGGCTCGAAGACGTCGATGAGCTCCAGCGCCTCCCGCGAGTCGGTCATGCCGCGGTAGTTCATGTAGCCCAGCCGCTCCAGCATCCGCTCGAGCAGGCGCACGTTGGCCGGCTCGTCGTCCAGGATCAGGATGCGCGAGCTCTGGATCTCGTCGTTCAGGTCGCCGATCGGTGTCATGGTCAGCTCGGTTTCACGGCCAGGGAGCCGTCGGCCGCGGACGTCACCTGCGCCAGCAGGCCGGCGTCGAGCGGCTGGGTCAGAACGGCCGTCGCGCCGGCGCGGCGCAGCTCTGCCTCCTCTTCCACGTCCTCGGCGGTCACGATCGCGACCAGCGGCGTGCGGTCGTCCAGCAGCGCGCGCAGGCGGCGCAGCAGCTCCGGCGCGGCCATGTCCGGCAGCTCCGTATCCACCAGCACCGCACCGGGACCATGCTGCGCGGCCAGCTCCAGCCCCATGCCCGCCTGCATGGCGCCCAGCACGCGCGAGCCGGAGTCCGCCAGCAGCCGCTCGATCAGCCGCTGATTCAAGGGGTCAGCCACGATCGCGAGCACGGGCGCACCGGCGGCGGGCGCGGGCGCCGCGTGCGGCGCGTCCTCCAGCACGGTGGGCGCGACGGGCAGGGTGAACCAGAAGGCGGCGCTGTCGGCGTCGTAGTCCATCTCGCCACCCATCGCGCGCACCAGCGTGCGCGACAGGCTGAGCCCCACGCCCGTGCCCTCGACGCCGCTCCGCTCCGCGCCCAGCCGGTCGAACGGCGTGAACAGCCGCTCCACGTGCTCGGCGGCCACGCCGGGGCCGTCATCCTCGATCCGCACGCGCACGCCACTGTCCTTCCGCTCGGCGTGCACGCGCACGGCGCCGCCCTCGCGATTGTACTTCACCGCATTGGACAGCAGGTTCAGCATGACCTGGCGCAGCCGCTGCGCGTCGGCCACCACGGGGGGAACCTGCTCCAGCCCCGGCCCGACCTCCAGCCGGACGTCCCGCTCGCGGGCCCTCGGCCGCAACAGGTCCCACGCCTGGGCCGTCGCGTCCGCCAGCGAGAGCGGCTCCGGCGAGAGCGCCAGCCGGCCGGCCTCGATGCGCGCGATGTCCAGCACCTCGTCCACCAGGCCCAGCAGATGGCGTCCCGCGTAGCGAATCTGCTGCAGGCTGTCCTGGTCCTCCTCGGAAAGCGAGGACGGCTCCATCAGTCCGGCAAAGCCCAGGATCGCGTTCAGCGGCGTGCGCAGCTCATGGCTCATGCGCGAGATGAACTCGCTCTTCGCCTGGTTCGCCCGCACCGCCTCGTTGCGCGCCGTCATCAGCGCCTGCTCCTGCTCGCGCCGCTCCGTCACGTTGCGGAGTACGCCGGTGTACAGCAGCAGATCGCCGCGTACGCTCGGCCCGAACGACGCCTCCACCTCGACCCGCTCGCCGTCCGCGCGCAGCAGCGTCAGCGTCAGCGGGCGCGGGTTCGGCGAGTCGGCATCCAGCGAACGGAGATGCGCGCGCAGCCGCTCCGCCACGTCGGCGTCGTCGCGCAGGTCCAGCAGCGCGTCGAAGCGCATGGCCTCCAGGTCCACGCGCTTCAGACCGGCCACCCGCGCGGCCGCCGGGTTGGCGTACAGCACGCGCAGCGCGTCGTCCAGCGTGACGATGGGGTCGGACGCGCTTTCCGCGACCATGCGGTAGCGCGTGTTGGTCTCCTGCGCCGCCGCCTCCGTGTCCGCGCGCGCCTGCGCATCCCGCTGCATCTGCCGCGCGATGTCGCGCAGCCCGCCCACGACCACGCCCAGGATCAGCACCAGCACCGCACCCTGAAGCGCGCCGGGTCGGCTGAGCAGGCCCCAGTCGGCCTGGCCGGTCACGTTCAGCAGGAACGCGTTCAGCGGGAACGACAGCAGGGCGGCCCCGAGCCCGCCCCAGAAGCCGAGCAGCCAGCCGGCCACCAGCACCGGTCCGGCGGCGAGCACCACCACGCCCAGGTCGGTCGTGCTGTAGGGCGGGATGAAGGCGAGCGCGTAGGAAGCCACCGCTCCCAGCGCGAGGAACGCGCGCAGGGCGGTGCCGCGGTCGGCCTTCAGCAGCGTACGCAGCGGTCTGGGCATCACAATCGTTGCCGATGACGGCGGGCGCCCTCGGGGGTGGGCGGCGCGGCCGCGGGAGCCGCGCACCGCACGATAACCGCGAGCGTCGCGCGAGGGCAACGGCCGATTGACAACAGGATGCGGCCGGGGCATGTTTCCGCGCTGTTTCCGGCGCCGCGCCCATGGCGCCGTCGAACCTCGTAGAACTTCCAACAGGGACGTTTGATGCTGGGCTCCCTCAAAGGGCGGCTCGCGGTGATTCTCGCCGTGATCGTCGCGGCCGGCTGGTCGCTTTACAGCACGTACGACGAGTGCATGGAGACGCCGGCGGAGGTGCGCGGCACCTGCTCGCCCGTGCGCCTCGGCCTGGACCTCCAGGGCGGCATGCACCTGGTCCTCGAGGTGGAGGACCCCGAAGGCACGATGACCGACGAGGCCCGTGCCGACGCGACCGATCGTGCGCTCAAGATCATCCGCACGCGCATCAACGAGTTCGGCGTGGCCGAGCCGCTGGTGCAGCAGGTGGGTGACGACCGCATCATCGTCGAGCTGGCCGGCATCCGCGACGAGGGCCGCGCCAAGGACCTGATCCAGCAGACGGCGTTCCTCGAGTTCCGCCTGGTGCGCGACGCGCAGCCGGTGATCGACGCGCTGCCGCGCATCGACCGGGCGATCGTCGCGGCGCTGGGCGACGAGGCGCTGCCCGCCGCCGATACCTCGGCCGGCGGTCAGCAGCAGCAGGCCATCGAGGACCTGGTCTTCGGCCGCGACACCGCCGCCGACACGCTCGGCGCCGACAGCGCCGCCGCACCGGCCGCGGACACCGCCGCCGCGCGCCGGCCGCTGACCGCACTGCTGCTGCAGGGCGCGGGTGGCGCGGGCGAGTTCGCCGTCGCGGAGGAGAACGTGCCGACCGTGACGCGCTACCTCTCCCTGCCCGAAGTGCAGCGGCTGCTGCCGCGTGGCGTCGAGCTGGCCTGGGACGAGCAGGCGCAGGGCGCCGGCGCGCGGCTCTACCGCGCGCTGTACGTGCTGGAGGAGCGGCCGTTCATGACCGGCGAGGAGCTGGAGGACGCGCAGCCTTCGCGCACGCCCGACTTCAATGAGACGGTCGTGCAGTTCGAGCTGAGCAACCGCGGCGGCCGCGCCTTCGAGCGCACCACCCGCGAGAACATCGGCAACCGCATCGCCATCGTGCTGGACGAGAAGGTGTTCAGCGCGCCGGTCGTGCAGTCCACCATCCGCAATACCGGCCAGATCGAGATGGGCAACGCGGACATGGAGGAGGCGCGCGATCTGGCGCTGGTGCTGCGCGCGGGCGCGCTGCCCGCGCCGCTGCGCATCATGGAGGAGCGCACGGTCGGGCCGTCGCTCGGCCAGGACTCGGTGGACAAGGGCCGCATCGCGGGCATCGTCGGCATCGTGCTCGTGATCCTGGCCATGGTCGGCTACTACCGCATGGCCGGCATCCTGGCCGTCGGGGCGCTGTGCGTCTACGTGCTGATCGTGCTGGGCGGCCTCGCCGCGTTCGGCGCCGAGCTCACGCTGCCCGGCATGGCCGGCATCGTCCTGTCCATCGGTATGGCCGTCGACGCCAACGTGCTCATCTTCGAGCGCATCCGCGAGGAACTGGCCGCCGGCCGCACCGTGCGCACCGCGGTGGACGAGGGCTTCGCCCACGCGATGTCGGCCATCATCGACTCCAACGTGACCACGCTGATCACCGCGCTGATCCTGTTCCAGCTGGGCACGGGGCCGGTGCAGGGCTTCGCGGTCACGCTCAGCATCGGCATCATCGCGTCCTTCTTCTCGGCGGTCTACGTGACGCGGACCCTGTTCCTGTTCTACCTCTCGCGGAAGCGCGGCGCCGAGTCGCTGAGCATCTAGGAGACTGAGACGGTCATGAGGTTCTTTGCAGACGCGCAGTACAGCTTCCTGTCCAAGCGGAAGATCGCCTACGTCATCAGCGGCGTGACGATCCTGCTGCTGCTGGGCACGGCGCTGTTCTTCCAGGCCAGCCGCGGCTCCTGGCTCAACTACGGCGTCGACTTCTTGGGCGGCACGCTGGTCCAGGTGCGCGTGGACGCGCCGACCGACGTGGCGGAGGTGCGGCAGGTGGTCGGCGGCGTGATCGCCGGGCCCGAGGTCACCCGCTTCGGCGAGGACACGGAGTTCCTGGTGCGCGCGCCGCAGATCGAGACGGAGGCGGGCGCCGAGACGGCGGACGTCATCGTGCAGGCGCTGCAGGGGCAGTTCGGCGCGGACGCGGTCACGGTGGAGCGGACGGAGGTGGTCGGCCCGAAGATCGGCGCCGAGCTGCAGGGACGCGCGGCCATGGCGCTGATCGTCTCCTTCGCGGCCACGCTGATCTACCTGGCGTTCCGCTTCGAGTGGCGCTTCGGCGTGGCCGCCGTGATCGCCACGCTGCACGACATCCTGGTCACGCTGGGGCTGATCTCGCTGTTCCAGCTGGAGGTGTCGCTGCCGACCGTGGCGGCCGTGCTGACCATCGTGGGTTACTCGCTGAACGACACGATCATCGTGTTCGATCGCATCCGCGAGAACCTGCCGAAGCTGGGCCGGCGCGAGGGCTACGAGGCGATCCTGGACCGATCGATCAACGAGGTGCTGCCGCGCACGATCATGACGTCCGGCACCACGCTCGGTGCACTCATCGCGCTGTTCCTGCTCGGCGGCAACATCATCCAGGACTTCGCGATGATCCTGATCCTGGGCATCCTGATCGGGACCTACTCGTCGATCTTCGTCGCCTCACCCGCGCTGTACGAGATCGAGCGACGCACGCAGCAGAAGCATGGCGGCACGGCGCGCAAGGAGGGCTCGCGCGCGGCCGCGCTCTGAGCGCACGGGACGTTCGGGCGGCAAGCGGCCGCCGGCGGCGTCGCCGTCGGCGGCCTTTCCTTTCCCTGCATCCGCTGGAAGCGTGAGCAGCTTCTTCGATTCGCACTGCCATCTGACCGACGAGCGCCTGCGCGACCGGGTGCCCGAGGTGCTGGCCGCCGCGCAGGCGGCAGGCGTGGCGCGCGTGGTCACGATCGCGTCCGACCTGGAGGACGCTCGCGCGGCGCTCGCGCTGGCTCGTTCCCACGACGGGTTGTACTGCACAGGGGGCGTGCATCCGCACCAGGCCGAGCTGGCCAGCGACCAGGCGCTGGCCGCGGTCCGCGAACTGGCCGATGACCCACTCGTCGTCGCGATCGGGGAGGCGGGTCTGGACTTCCATTACGACAATGCACCGCGCGACCGGCAGCACGCGGCGTTCGAAGCGCAACTGGCCATGGCGGCCGAACTGGACCTGCCCATCGTGGTGCACTCGCGCGATGCGGACGAGGCGATGATCGCGGCACTGCGTGAATGGGGCGGGCGCACGCGCGGTGTACTGCACTGCTTCGCCGGCGGGCGCGCGCTGCTGGACGCGGGGCTCGCCGCCGGCTGGCACGTCTCCTTTTCGGGGCTGGTCTCGTTCCGCAACTACGACGGCGCCGAGCTGGTGCGCGCGGTGCCGGACGAGCGCCTGCTGATCGAGACGGACAGCCCGTACCTCGCCCCCGTGCCCCGCCGCGGCCGCACCAACGAGCCGGCGTACGTGGTGCACGTGGCCGAGGCGGTCGCGACGCTGCGCGGGCAGAGCGTCGAGCAGGTTGCCGCGCTCACCGACGCCAACGCACGCGCCTTCTACCGCATCGACGGCTGACCATGCGCCGCATCCACATCCTGCCCGACAGCCTGGCCAACCAGATCGCGGCCGGGGAGGTGGTCGAGCGGCCGGCCTCGGTGGTGAAGGAGCTGGTCGAGAACGCGCTGGACGCGCGCGCGACCCGTGTCGACATCGAGGTGCGCAACGGCGGCCGTACCGAGATCCGCGTCGCCGACGACGGCCACGGCATGGGCCGCGAGGACGCGTTGCTCGCGCTGGACCGCCACGCCACCAGCAAGATCGCCCGCGCCGAGGACCTGCGCGGCGTGCGCACCTTCGGCTTCCGTGGGGAGGCGCTGCCGTCCATCGCGTCCGTCGCGCGCGTGACGCTGGAGACGGCGGAGGACGGCGCCGTCGGCACGCGCGTGCGCATCGACGGCGGTCGCGTGAAGAGCGTGGAGGACTGCGCGCGCCAGCGCGGCACCAGCATCAGCGTGCGCAGCCTGTTCTTCAACACGCCCGCGCGCGCCAAATTCCTGCGCAGCGCCGCGGCCGAGACGCGCGCGGTCGCGGAGACCGTGACCGGCCTGGTGCTGGCGCACCTGTCGGCGGCGTTCCGGCTGGAGTCCAACGGCCGCGCCCTGCTGGACGTGCCCGTCGCGCCCGACCTGGTCTCGCGCGTGGCCGAGCTGTGGGGCGACCCGTTCGCCGCCGAGCTGACCACGCTGTCGCTGGAGCGGGGGGGCATGCGCGTGGCCGGCCTGGTGCAGCGGCCGGACCGCTCGCTCACGGGCCCGCGACGTGTGTACCTGTTCGTGGACGGGCGGCCGTTCCGCGACCGCGGCCTCGTCCAGGCCGCCGAGCGCGCCTACCGGACCACCGTGCCGCACGGCGCGAAGCCGTCGCTGCTGCTCTACCTGGAGGTCCAGCCCGGCGCCGTCGACGTCAACGTGCACCCCACCAAGGCCGAGGTCCGCTTCGGTGACCGCGGCGCCGTCGAGGCGCTGGTCGAGGACGCCGTGCGAACAGCCCTCGGCGAGCTGGACAGCGCGGCCACCATGGACAGCGCACCCACGCTGCCGCAGCTGCGCCGTCCCCCTGCGCCGCGCAGAGAGGAAGCCGCGCCCCCTCCCGGCCAGCTCGCCTTCTTCGTTTCGGCGGATACAGCAGCCACGGACGTCACCGACGCCGACGCCGTCACGGACGTCGAGCCCGAAGATGCTCGCGGCAGCGACGCCCGTGACGGCAGTCACGGCGGTCACGGCAGTCACGGCAGTCACGGCAGTCACGGCAGTGACGGCAGTGACGGCAGTCACGTCCGTTCCCCGCAGTTGTGGCAGGTCCACAATGCCTACATCATCGCGGAGACGCGGAGCGGGCTCCTGATCATCGATCAGCACTCGGCGCATGAGCGGGTGCTGTTCGAGCGGATGATGCGCCGGTTCGAGAGCGGCGGCGCGGAGAGCCAGCGGCTGCTGTTCCCGATCACGCTGCGGCTAACGCCCGCCGAGTACGCGGTGTTCGAGGACAGCGCGTCGCTGTTCGCCGCGGCCGGTTTCGAGGTCGAGCCGTTCGGCGGCCGCACCGTGATCGTGAGCGCGGTGCCGAACCCGCACCCGTACTTCGATCCGGAACGCTGCCTGCGCGACATGGTGGCGGAGCTGGCGGCGGGCAGCGAGCTGACGCGCGCGGCGCGCAACCAGCACGAGCGCATCGCCATGACGTTCGCGTGCAAGGGGGCCATCAAGGCGGGCCAGAAGCTGGATCGCTCCGAGATGCTGCTGCTGTTCGAGGAGCTGTTCGAGACGGAACTGCCGTCTCACGACGTGCACGGCCGGCCCACCATCATCCGGCTGTCGCTCCAGGAGCTGGAGCGCCGCTTCGGCCGGCACGGCTGAAGTGGCGGACGGCCCGAGCAGCCCCGACACCCCGGATCGCGTGGCGGACGGCGCCCGGGGGCGTCGCCGCCGCGAGCGGCCGGTCGGCATCGCCATCGTCGGCCCCACCGCCAGCGGCAAGACCGCGCTCTCGATCGAGGTCGCGCGCAGGCTGGACGGCGAGATCGTGTCCATGGACTCGCGGCAGGTCTACCGCCAGATGGACATCGGCACGGCCAAGGCGTCCGCGGCGGAGCGCGGCGCGGTGCCGCACCACGGCCTGGATCTCGTCGAGCCCGACCGCCGCTACAGCGCCGGCCGCTTCGCTCGCGATGCGCGGGGCTGGATCGACGACATCCGGGCGCGGGGTCGCGTGCCCATCATGGTGGGCGGCACGGGCTTCTTCCTGCGGGCGCTGACGGAGCCGCTCTTCCGCGAACCCGCGTTGCCGGCGCGCGCGCGCAGCGACCTCGAGGCGTACCTCGCCGACGTGCCCGACAAGGAGCAGCTGCGCTGGCTGCGACGGCTGGATCCGCAGGGCGCGGAGCGGCTCGGCCGCGGCGGCGGCTCGCAGCGCCGCAAGCGCGCGCTCGAGGTGGCACTGCTGACCGGCCGTCCGCTCGGCTGGTGGCACGAGCACGCGCCCGCGGGGGAACCGGCCGTCCCGCTGCTGGTCTTCGTGGTCCGGATCCCGCGCGAGGAGATGGACCGGCGCATCGACCAGCGCGTGGGCCGCATGCTGGAGCAGGGGCTGGTGCAGGAGGTGCAGAGCCTGCTGGCCCGCGGCTACGATCGCGACGACCCGGGCATGTCGGGCGTCGGCTATCGCGAAGTGATCGACCATCTGCGAGGCGACTGCACCTTCGAAGAAGCCGCCGACCGGATCCGCCGCGCCACACGGCAGTACGCAAGACGGCAACTGACCTGGAACCGCAATCAGCTGCCGCACGCGATCGAGCTGGACGGAACGCGCCCGGCGCAGGAGCTGGCGGCGATCGTGGCCGAGGAGTGGCGCCGCGGCAGCCAGGCGGCGCAGGCCCAGCAGTGAAGATCGACCGCGCGACGCGGAACGAAAGGACCGCCGGCGCTCACCACTCACTACTCACGACTCACTACCGGCTACTCGCTTGAAGATCGGCATCACCTGCTACCCCGTCTACGGCGGTTCCGGCGTGGTCGCGACCGAGCTCGGGCTCGAGCTGTCGCGCCGCGGCCACGAGGTGCACTTCATCACCTACGCGCAGCCGTTCCGCCTGCCGTACTTCGTGGAGAACGTGTTCTACCACGAGGTCGAGATGCCATCCTACCCGCTGTTCGAGTATCCGCCCTACAGTCTGGCGCTGGCGGTGGCGATGCAGGACACGGCCGCGCGCGTCGGGCTGGACATCGTGCACGCGCACTACGCCGTGCCACACGCCACCTCCGCCTGGATCGCGCGCGAGATGCTGGAGGAGCGGGGCGATCCGCCGGTCAAGATCGTGACGACGCTGCACGGCACCGACATCACGCTGGTCGGCCGCGATCCGTCCTTCCGCCCGATCACGCGGCTGTCCATCCTGCGCTCCGACGGCGTGACCGCCGTCTCCGAGTTCCTGCGCGACGAGACCGAGCGCGTGTTCGGCATCGACCGCAGCCGCATCGAGGTGATCCCCAACTTCGTGGATCTCGAGCGCTACAACCGCGAGAACCAGCCCTGCCACCGCGGCAAGCTGGCACCGGAGGGGGAGAAGCTGATCATGCACATCTCCAACTTCCGGCCGGTGAAGCGCGTGGAGGACGTGGTCAACGCCTTCGCGCGCATCGCCAACCGGATGCCGGCGCGCCTGGTGCTGATCGGCGACGGACCGGACCGCGGCAGGGCACAGCAGACCGCCGCGCTGGCCGGCGTGAAGGACCGCGTGCTGTTCGTCGGGAAGCAGGAGTCGGTGGCCGAGCTGCTCAGCTGCGCCGACCTGTTCATGCTGCCGTCCGAGACCGAGGCGTTCGGTCTGGTCGCGCTGGAGGCGATGTCCTGCGGCGTACCCGTCGTCGCCACCGACGTCGGCGGCATACCGGAGGTGGTGACGGACGGCGTGAACGGCCGGCTCGTACCGGTCGGCGACGTCAGGGCGCTGGCCGAGGCCGGCCTCGACCTGCTGCAGGACAGCGGCCGCTGGCACGAGGCTAGCACGGCCGCTCGCGCCGCCGCGGAGCGGTTCGGGGCCGACGAGGTCGTCGCCCGATACGAAGCCTACTACGAGCGGGTGCTCTCCTCGTGAACATCTTCGAAGCGATCTTCCTGGGCGTGATCCAGGGGCTGACCGAGTTCCTGCCCGTCTCCAGCTCCGGGCACCTGGTCATGGCCCAGACCGTCCTCGGCATCCCCATGCCGGGCATCTTCCTCGAGGTGATGCTGCACCTGGCCACGCTGCTCTCGGTCATGATCGTCTACCGGACGCGACTGATGCGGCTGGTCGTGGGCGGCGTGCGCGGCGATCGCAGCGCCTGGAACTACATCCTGCTGCTCGTCGTCGCCACCATCCCCGCGGGGCTGGCCGGCATCACGCTCAAGGACGCGTTCGAGGCCGCGTTCGACGCGCCCATGATCACCGGCGTCATGCTGCTCGTGACCGCGGCGCTGCTCTACTCCACACGCTTCGCCACCGGCCGCCGCAGGGAGGCGCCCACCGAGGCCGAGGAGGCGGCGGAGCTGGAGCACCGGCCGGCCGGCGCGGGCGCGCCGTCCTGGCCGCAGGCCATCGGCATGGGCGTCGCCCAGGCGTTCGCGATCCTGCCCGGCATCTCCCGCTCCGGTTCGACCATCACCGTTGGACTGTGGTCGAAGCTGGACGGAGAGCGCGCGGCCGAGTTCTCGTTCCTGATGTCGATCCCGGCCATCGCGGGCGCCGTGGTGCTGCAGCTGGGCGACATGGGCGATTCCGCCCGGGCCGTCGGCATGCTCGAGCTGAGCGCCGGCTTCCTCGCCGCCCTGATCTCCGGTGTGCTCGCGATCAAGTCGCTGGTCTGGCTGGTGCGCCGGCAGGCGTTCCACCAGTTCGCGTACTACGTGGCGGCCGTAGGCATTGCGTTCATCATCTATCTGTCCATGGGCTGATGCCGGACCGCCCCGTCGACGCCGAGCTGGACGAGCTGATCGAACGCGCGCTGCGCGAGGACGTCGGCAGTGGGGACGTGACCACGGAGGCCACGGTCGAACCCGGCGTGCGCGGCCACGCGGAGATCGTGGCCAAGGCGGATGGCGTGATCGCCGGCACCGCCGCGGCGCGCGCGGTCTTCCAGCGGCTGCAGCCCGATGTCGGCTGGGACTCGGTCGAGGACGGCCGGCGCGTGCGGGCGGGCGACACGGTCGCCTCCATCACCGGGGAGGCGCGCACGCTGGTGACGGGTGAGCGCACGGCGCTCAATCTGCTGGGCCGCATGTCCGGCATCGCCACGCTGACGCGTGCATTCGTGGATGCCGTGGCCGGCACCGCCGCCCGCATCGTGGACACGCGCAAGACCTCGCCGGGTCTGCGTGCCCTGGAGAAGGCCGCCGTGCGCGCGGGCGGCGGCGAGAACCACCGCAGCGGGCTCTACGACATGGTGCTCATCAAGGAGAACCACGTCGCGCTCGCGGGCGGGATCGAGGCGGCCGTGCGTGCCGCCCGTCGCCACGCGCCGAAGGACATGACGCTCGAGATCGAGGTGCGCGACCTGGACGAGCTGGACCGCGCACTCGCCGCGGGCGTCGATCGCGTCCTGCTGGACAACATGGACCTGGACACGCTGCGGCAGGCGGTCGGACGCGCCCGCGGCATGGGCGACGAGCGGCCGCGCCTGGAGGCGTCCGGCAACATGACCCTCGAGCGCGTGCGCGCCGTGGCGGAGACCGGCGTCGATCTGATCAGCGTCGGCGCGCTCACCCACTCGGCACCCACGCTCGACCTGTCCATGCTGATCCGGACCGGCCCTCGCGGGTGAGCCGGCCGCTCGATCGCTGGGAGGGGCGGGACACCGGTGCGCTCGCCCGGAGCTGGGGGCTGCCGCGCCTGGTCGTGCTCGCCGAGACGGCGTCCAGCAACGACGTGGCGCGCGAAGTGGCGGAGCAGGGGGCGCCACACGGAACCGCAGTGCTCGCCGAATGGCAGTCGGCCGGGCGCGGCCGGCGCGGCCGCAGCTGGATCGGCCGGCCCGGCGAGAGCCTGCTCGCGTCTCTCGTGCTCCGACCGTCGCCCGGCCGCAGCGTCTCCGGCGCGCTGCCGCTGCGGGTGGGGCTGGCGGCCGCCGATGCCTGCGAACGCACCGCCGGCTGCCGCGTCGCCATCAAGTGGCCCAACGACCTGCTGGTCGGCGGCCGCAAGCTGGGCGGCATCCTGTGCGAGGCGTACAGCACCGGGGAGAGCGGCTTCGTGGTGGTCGGCATCGGCATCAACGTTCACGGCGCGCCGGATGCCTGGCCGCCCGAGATCGCGGCCGCGGCCACATCGCTGGACGTGGCCGCGGCGCGGCCGGTGTCCCGGCTCGAGCTCGCCGCCGCGCTGCTGCCCGCGCTGGCCGCGCTGGACCCCGCGGCACCGCTGTCCCGCAGCGAGCTGCGCGACCTCGACGGGCGCGACGCGCTGCGCGACCGTATCATCGAACTGGACGACGGCAGCCGCGGTACCGCCCGCGGCTTCCGCACCGACGGCGCGCTCCGCCTGGAGGCGTCCGACGGCGAGCGCGCCATCACCCACGGCAGCATCCGACACGCCTCCGCCCCCGACGACGCCCGATGATCCTCACGATCGACGCCGGCAACACCGAAACCGTCTTCGGCGCCTTCGACGGCGAACGCCTGCTCGGCGCCTGGCGCGCCTCAAGCCGCAGCGAACGCACCGGCGACGAGATGCGCCTGCTCGTGCGCAGCTTCCTGCGCGAGAAGGGCCTCGAGCCCGACGCGCTGGAGGCCGTCGCCATCGCGTCCGTCGTGCCGCCGCTCACCCCGGTGCTGCGCGCGGCGGGGGAGCGGCTGGGCGCACGCACCGTGGTCGTCGACGCGTCCACGCCGCTGCCCATCCGCCTGGACGTCGACGAGCCGCTCAGCGTCGGCAGCGACCGCATCGTCAACACCCTCGCCGCCGCGCGCCTCTACGCCCGCGATACCATCGCCGTCGACCTCGGCACCGCCACCTCCTTCGACTGCATCACCGCCGACGGCACCTTCATCGGCGGCGTCATCGCGCCCGGCGTCCAGACCGGCGCCGAAACCCTGGTCCGGCGTACCGCCAAGCTGCCCCGCGTCGATCTGCAGCCGCCACCCACCGTGATCGGCCGACGCACCGAGTCCGTCCTCCGCAGCGGCATCTTCTTCGCCGCCGTCGACAGCGTGGACGGCATCGTGCGCCGCATCCGCGAGGAGTGGAATCGTCCCGACGCATTCGTCGTCGCCACCGGCGGTATCGCGCCCCTGCTCGCACCTCACTGCGCAACCGTCCAGCACGTCGAACCGCTGCTCACCCTGCACGGGCTCCGCTTCGCGCTCGAGCACCTCGGCAAGGACTGAGCGCGGGCGCGCGTCCACCGCATCGATCCATCCACCCGGCGCTCGGCCCCAGCGTCCCACCCACCTCCGGCTACCGGCCGGCCGCTGCACATCCGGCGGCCCGATCTGCCATTCCGGCACGGGCCGCTGGCACGCCCGCTGCACCCACACCGCGCGGAAAATCGGGGCGTCGCTCGCCTTGACATGGCGGGGTCGCCCCTTACCTTCGGGGCTGTTCTGGCACTCGACGAACGAGAGTGCTAACAACCGCGACCATTCGTTTCACTACCACTACGGAGGAAGCTCCATGGCCACTGCTGCCGCGGCCAAGATCCGGCCCCTCGCCGACCGGGTCGTCATCAAGCCGCTCGAGGACACCGAAGAGATGCGGGGCGGTCTGTACATTCCCGATACCGCGAAGGAGAAGCCGCAGCAGGGCGAGGTCGTCGCGGTGGGCCCGGGTCGCACGAGCGACGAGGGCACGCGGATCGAGATGGACGTGAAGGAGGGCGACCGTGTGCTGTACGGCAAGTACAGCGGCACGGAGGTGACGGTCGGGGGCGAGCAGTACCTGATCCTGCGCGAGAGTGACGTTCTGGCCGTCATCAGCTGACGCGCGACGAAATCGAGCAGTACGAGCAACGATAAAAAGGGGAAACGGAAATGGCTGCCAAGGAACTGAAGTTCAACACGGAGGCGCGGGCTTCGCTGAAGCGCGGCGTCGACCAGCTGGCGAACGCGGTCAAGGTCACGCTCGGCCCGAAGGGTCGGAACGTGGTGGTGGATCGCAAGTTCGGCTCGCCGACGGTCACCAAGGATGGTGTGACGGTCGCGAAGGAGGTCGAGCTGGAGGACGCGATCGAGAACATGGGCGCGCAGATGGTGAAGGAAGTCGCGACCAAGACGAGTGACAACGCGGGTGACGGCACCACGACGGCGACGGTGCTGGCGCAGTCGATCTTCGCGGAGGGCCTGAAGAACGTGACGGCCGGCGCGAACCCGATGGCGATCAAGCGCGGCATCGACAAGGCCGTGGAGAAGGTGGTCGAGGAGCTGAAGAAGATCTCGACGCCGACCAAGGGCAAGAAGGAGATCGCGCAGGTCGGCACCATCTCGGCCAACTCGGACGAGGAGATCGGCAACCTCATCGCGGACGCGATGGAGAAGGTCGGCAAGGACGGCGTGATCACGGTCGAGGAGGCCAAGGGCCTCGAGACCACGCTCGAGACGGTCGAGGGCATGCAGTTCGACCGCGGCTACCTGTCGCCCTACTTCGTGACGGATCCGGAGCGCATGGAGGCCGTGCTCGAGGACGCCATGGTGCTGATCCACGACAAGAAGATCGGCTCCATGAAGGACCTGCTGCCTGTGCTGGAGAAGGTGGCGCAGATGGGCCGTCCGCTCCTGATCATCGCCGAGGACGTCGAGGGCGAGGCGCTCGCGACGCTGGTGGTGAACAAGCTGCGCGGCACGCTCAAGGTCGCGGCCGTCAAGGCGCCGGGCTTCGGTGACCGCCGCAAGGCCATGCTGCAGGACATCGCGACGCTCACGGGCGGCGAGGTCGTCTCCGAGGAGACCGGCTTCAAGCTCGAGAACGCCACGCTGGACCAGCTCGGCCAGGCGAAGCGCATCGTGATCGACAAGGACAACACCACGATCGTCGACGGCGCGGGCGACCAGGGCCAGATCAAGGGCCGCATCGAGGAGATCCGCGTCGCGATCGACAAGTCCACGTCGGACTACGACCGCGAGAAGCTCCAGGAGCGGCTGGCCAAGCTGTCGGGCGGCGTCGCCGTCATCAACGTCGGCGCGGCCACCGAGACCGAGATGAAGGAGAAGAAGGCCCGCGTCGAGGATGCGCTGCACGCCACGCGCGCGGCCGTCGAGGAGGGCATCGTCCCGGGCGGCGGCGTCGCGCTGCTGCGCGCGCAGGCCGCCATCGCCGAGTTCAAGGTCCAGCTGGCCGACGAGCAGATCGGCGTCGAGATCCTGCGCCGCGCCCTCGAGGCGCCGGTGCGCCAGATCGCCGAGAACGCGGGCGCCGAGGGCTCCATCGTCGTCGCCAAGATCCGCGAGGACAAGAACGCCAACTTCGGCTACAATGCGGCCAGCGACGAGTACGAGGACCTGGTCGAGGCCGGCGTCATCGACCCGACCAAGGTCACCCGCACCGCGCTGCAGAACGCGGCCTCCATCGCCAGCCTGATGCTCACCACCGAGGCGGTCGTGGTCGAGCGCCCGGAGGAGGAGAAGGCCATGCCGGGTGGTGCCGGCGGCATGGGCGGCATGGGCGGCATGTACTGAGCCCGGTCGCCACAGGCCGGTAGTAACGACGAGCTCCCGTCGCCCCCACCGGGCGGCGGGAGCTCCGTCGTTCCCCCCATCGTCCTCGCCGGGCCTCGCCTGCCTGTCCTCGACCGGTGACGCTCCAGCCCCGGCCGCGCGCGGCAGCGGGAACCACGAGAGGTCGTAAGTGTCGTATATGGCGCAACTTACAGCGGTGTGGCGCGGATGCGGCAACCTGGCCCGCGCCATGCCTCAATACAGGGGCGGAGCCGGCTGGACGGTCGGCGATGCAGCAGCAGGGAGGCAGCAGATGAAGAGGACGGCATGGCTCGGGGCGCTATCGGCGCTCCTGGTATTCGGCAGCGCCGATGCGGTGCTGGCGCAGGGCAACGGGCGCGGCAACGACCGGCCGCGCGCCGAGCGCGAGCGGGATCGCGACGACGACGATGACGACCGGTGGGAACGCGACGACGACGACCGCCGCGAGCGGGACCGCCGTTACGAGGATCGCCGTGACCGCGATGGCCGCACGCTGGGCGACATCATCCTCGGCCGCGACGACCGCCGGGACGACCGCGACCGCCGGGACGACCGGGACCGCCGGGACGACCGGACGCGCCGCGACGACGACCGCTCGATCGCGGACATCATCCTGGGCCGGGACGGCCGGGACCGGCGCGACGACCGGACCCGCCGCTCCAACGACCGCCGTGGCAACGGCCCGCCCTTCTGCCGGAACGGGCAGGGGCACCCGGTGCACGGCTGGAACTGGTGCCGTGACAAGGGCTGGGACCGCCACGGCCGCGGCGCGGTCCGCTGGGAGGACCGCAGGTGGGAGGACATCGTCTTCGGTCGTCGCGACTACTCGCGGACGCTGGATCGGGGCGGGCTGATCGATCTGCTGGGCGGCTCCGTCTTCGGCCGGCTGGACACGCAGCGGCGCTGGCTGGGCGCCGACGACGGCTACCGCGGCCAGTGGCAGCGCTCGGGTCGTCAGACCGCGCTGCAGGTCACGGCGGGCGGCGTGCCGATCGCCCGGCTGCTGGACGTCAACGGCGATGGCCGTGTCGACCGGGTTCTGGTGGCGGAGTGACGTGGCTTCGTTCATCCTGCGCGACGTGAGCGCAACCGGCGGCACGGCAATCACTTGACGCCGTGTAGTTGAAGCAGGTTCGAGGGCGGGGGCCGGCAGGGTGCCGGTCTCCGCCCTCACTGCTTTCCATGCATTGCCGGCACGGCGGGCGCGGGTCTACCTTGCGCGCCGCCGTTGCATCGATCCCCGATTCCGCACAGCTGGATGGCCGACAGGAGTTCTGCAGGAGAGATCCGCATCACGCTGCCCGACGGCAGCGTTCGCACCGTGGCGTCCGGCACCACGCCGCTGGAGATCGCGCAGTCGATCGGGCCGGGTCTGGCGAAGGCGTCACTGGCCGCGTCGGTGGACGGGCAGGTGGTGGACGTGCACCGGCCGCTGGAGGCGGACGCGACGTTGTCGCTGATCACGCAGAAGTCGCCCGAGGCGCTGGACGTGCTGCGCCATTCGGCGGCGCACGTGCTGGCCACGGCGGTGAGGGCGGTGCGGCCGGACGCCGGCATCGGCTTCGGCCCCGCCATCGAGAACGGCTTCTATTACGACTTCGACGTGGCGGAGCCGTTCACGCCGGAGGATCTGGAACGCATCGAGGAGGAGATGCGCAAGGCGGCCGGGCGCGACGACCCGTTCGAGCGGCGCGTGGTGGACCGTGACGAGGCGCGCGAACTGTTCGCGGGCGACCCGCTCAAGCTGGAGCGGCTGGAGGAGCTGACGGAGGGCGAGGTCATCTCGGTCTACCGCAACGGCCCGTTCCTGGACCTGTGCCGCGGGCCGCACCTGCCGTCCACGGGGCAGGTGAAGCATTTCAAGCTGCTGAACACGGCGGGCGCGTACTGGAGGGGCGACGAGCGGCGGCAGATGCTGCAGCGCATCTACGGCACTGCGTTCTTCAGCCAGAAGGAGCTGGAGCAGCACCTGCACCGGCTGGAGGAGGCGCGCAAGCGGGATCACCGCCGGCTGGGCAAGGAGCTGGACCTGTTCCTGTTCCACCCCTGGGCGCCGGGCTCCGCCTTCTGGACCGACCGCGGTACGCGCATCTACACCGAGCTGGTGGACTGGATGCGCGGCGTGCTGGACCGCAACGGCTACCAGCAGGTCAAGACGCCGCTGCTGTTCAACAAGGCGCTGTGGGAGCTGTCCGGCCACTGGGGCAAGTACCGCGAGAACATGTTCCTGGTGCAGGACAAGGAGAGCGGGGAGCACGACTTCTCGCTGAAGCCGATGAACTGCCCGTCGCACCACGTGCTCTACGCCTCGCGCCGGCACAGCTACCGCGAACTGCCGATCCGCTACGCCACGCAGGACGTGCTGCACCGCAACGAGGTGACCGGTGCGCTCTCCGGACTCACGCGCGTGCGCCAGTTCCAGCAGGACGACGCACACGTCTACCTGGCCGAGGACCAGGTGGCCGACGAGGTGCGGCGCATGGCCGAGCTGATCGACTACTTCTACGGCACGCTCGGGCTGGAGTACACCGCCAAGTTTGCCACCCGCCCCGAGCAGCGCATCGGCGACGACGCGATGTGGGACCGCGCCGAGGGCGTGCTCCGCGACGCGCTGGACGCGCTGGGTCTCGAATACGAACTGAAGCAGGGCGACGGCGCGTTCTACGGCCCCAAGATCGACTTCGACGTGACGGACGCGATCGGCCGCAGCTGGCAGCTCGGCACCATCCAGCTGGACTACGCCGCGCCCGAACGCTTCGACCTGAGCTACGTGGGCGACGACAACGCCGAGCACCGTCCGGTCGTGATCCACCGGGCCATCTTCGGCTCGTTCGAGCGCTTCATCGCCATCCTGGTCGAGCACTTCGGCGGCGCGTTCCCGCTCTGGCTCTCGCCCGAGCAGGTGCGCATCCTGCCCATCACCGACGAGGTCGCGGACGACGCGGCCGCGCTGGTCCAGCGGCTGCGCGAGGCCGGCATCCGCGCCACGCTGGACGACCGCTCCGAAACGCTGAACTACCGCGTGCGCGAGGCCGAAACGCAGAAGGTCCCCTACATGGGGGTGGTCGGCGAGCGCGAAAGGGAGGCCGGCACCGTCGCCGTGCGCGCCCGTGGCGCCGGCCGCAAGCAGGACGTGCTGCCCCGCGACCAGTTCATCGAGCGCCTGCAGCAGGAGATTCGCGAGAAGACGCAGTAGGGAGGCGAAGGCGCAGGCGGAGGCGTAGGCGGAGACGCAGGCGGAGGCGGAGGCGCAGGCGGAGGCGCAGGCGGAGGCGCAGGCGGAGGCGCAGGCGTAGGCGTAGGCGGAGCCGAGGCTACCAGCACGTCCCGAGCCCAAAGCCCACAGCCGTTGACTTGTCGCCCGATCGACTCTACCATTCGGGCCGACAAAACGGAAAAGTGGGGCGAGTGCCCTTGCCCCCACCTTTCGGTCCGCGACGCGGTACCGCCGGGTTCGAGGCAGCGGGAGGCGCGCGGGTGCGTCTCGCGTGTTTCGATGCTCGAACGGGTCCGCGCGTGGCGCGGGTCCGTTTTTTTGTTGAACCAGCCGAGGAGGCGGAGCCATAACGACCGAGAAAAGGGTTCGCGTCAACCGACAGATCCGCATCAGTCCGGTGCGGCTGATCACGGAGGACGGCGAACAGGTCGGCATCATGCCGATCGAGCAGGCGCTGGCGCTGGCGGAGGACCGGGGACTGGACCTGGTCGAAGTCGCGCCGAATGCGCGCCCGCCCGTGTGCCGCGTGATGGATTACGGGAAGTACAAGTACGAGGAAGCCCGTAAGGCCAGGAAGGCGAAGAAGAAGCAGCACACGGTCCAGATCAAGGAAGTGAAGCTCCGGCCCGGCATCGAGGAGCACGATTTCGAGTTCAAGGTCCGCCATGCGCGGCGGTTCCTCGAGGAGGGCAACAAGGTGAAGGCCACGATGATGTTCCGTGGTCGTCAGATCACCCACGCGGAAATCGGTCGCGACGTGCTGCTGCGTGTCGCGGGAGTGCTGGAGGACCTGGCCAAGATCGAGAGCCACCCCAGCATCGAGGGCCGCAACATGACGATGATCCTGGCGCCGAAGAAGACGGCGTAGCGAGGAGGCAGCATGCCGAAGATGAAGAACAACAAGGGCGCCGCGAAGCGCTTCAAGAAGACGGGGACGGGCAAGGTGAAGCGCGGTCACGCCTACACCAGCCACATCCTGACCAAGAAGTCGCCCAAGCGGAAGCGGCAGCTCCGCAAGGCGGACCTGGTGGACAAGGCCGACCTGAAGCGCGTCAAGCGGATGCTGGGGAGCTGATACCATGGCACGTGTAACGAGCGCGGTGCCGCGGCACCGCAAGAAGAAGAAGTACATGCGTGCGGCACGCGGCTACTGGGGCGGTCGCTCCAAGCTGTGGCGCATCGCGAAGAACGCGGTGGAGCGTGGCTGGGTCTACAGCTACCGGGACCGCAAGAACAAGAAGCGGGAGTTCCGTCGCCTCTGGATCGCGCGCATCAATGCAGCGGCCCGGGAGCACGAGCTGAGCTACTCGCGCTTCATGAACGGCCTGAAGCTGGCCGGCGTGGAGGTGAACCGTAAGGTGCTGGCGGACCTGGCGGTGCGAGAACCCGCCGCGTTCGCGGCACTGGTCGAACAGGCCAAGGCGAAGCTCGCGTAGCAGGAGGACGGGCCGGCGCCGAGCCGGCCCGTCGCATTTTCAGCCCCACCCGAACCGTCGCGATGCCGTCGGACCTGATCCGAGAGCTGGAAGAACTGCAGGAGGAGGCGCGCAGCGCCGTCGCGGAGGCGGCGGACCTGCGCGCGCTGGAGGCGGCGCGCGTGCGGCTGCTCGGCCGGAAGGAGGGACGCCTGACGGCGATCCTGCGCGGGCTGGGTGCGCTGCCGGCCGAGGAGCGGCCGGCGGCGGGCGCGGCGGCCAACCGCGCCAAGACCGCGATCGAGCAGGCGATCGAAGCGCGCGCCGAGGCGCTGGAGGGCGGCGCCCGCAGCGCCAGCGAGCACGACCTCACGCTGCCCGGCCGCGCGCAGTGGCACGGCGCGCGCCACCCGGTCACGCTGGTGATCGACGAGATCTGCGAGATCTTCGCGACGCTCGGGTTCACGCGTGCGCGCGGGCCGGAGGCGGAGACGGAGTGGCACAACTTCGTCGCGCTGAACACGCCGCTGGACCACCCGGCCGCGGACATGCAGGACACCTTCTATCTGGCGGACGGCGTGGTGCTGCGCAGCCACACGTCCCCCGTGCAGGTGAGGACGATGCAGGCGCACGAGCCGCCGATCCGCATCGTCGCGCCGGGGATGGCCTACCGTCGTGACCCGTGGGACGCGTCGCACGCGCCCGCCTTCGAGCAGATCGAGGGGCTGGCGGTGGACGAGGGTATCTCCATGGTCGATCTCAAGTACACGCTGAGCGAGTTCGCGCGTCGCTTCTTCGGCCCGTCCACGCGCACCCGCTTCCGGCCGTCCTATTTCCCGTTCACGGAACCGAGCGCCGAGATGGACGTGACCTGCTCGGTGTGCGGCGGTGACGGCTGCAGCGCGTGCAAGGGGACGGGCTGGATGGAGATCATGGGCGCCGGCATGGTCGACCCCAACGTGTTCGAGCAGGTCGGCTACGACCCGGAACGCTACACCGGCTTCGCGTTCGGCATGGGGCCCGCCCGCATCGCCATGCTCAAATACCGCATCCCGGACATCCGCATGCTGTACGAGGCCGACGTGCGCTTCCTCGAGCAGTTCGGGGGCGCATGAACCTGAGCTATCGCTGGCTGCGTGCGCTCGCGCCCGACCTGGACGCGACGCCCGAGCAGGTCGCCGACCGGCTGGCCATGCTGGGCGCACCCGTGGACGAGGTCGTGCCGCTCGGCGCGGGGCTGGGCGACATCGTGGTGGGTCGCGTCCTGGCGACGCGTCCGCACCCGAACGCCGACCGCCTGACGCTGTGCGACGTGGACGCGGGCACCGGCGAGACATTCCAGGTGGTGTGCGGCGCGCCCAACGTGGTGGCCGACGCGCTGTTCCCGCTGGCGCCCGTCGGCGCGACGCTGCCGGACGGCATGAAGATCCGCAAGGCGAAGATCCGCGGGGAGGAGAGCCGCGGCATGCTGTGCAGCGAGCGGGAGCTGGGGCTGGGCCGCGGCCACGAGGGCATCATGCGCCTGCCGGACGGGCTCGAGCCCGGCACGCCGCTGCTGGACGCGCTGGCGCTGGACGACGTTCGGCTGGTCGTGGACGTGACGCCCAACCGCGGCGACCTGCTCTCGCAGCTGGGCCTGGCCCGCGAACTCGCGCCGCACGGCGTCCGCTCACTGCGGCTGCCGGCCATCCCCGGCGGCGGCGAGCCCGACCTGGAGGTGGCGGCGGGCGATCGGGAATCCGGGGTGGCCGGCCGCCGGGTCCGGTTGGAGGACGAGGGCGGCTGGCGCTACATGGCGGCCGTGATCCGCGGCGTGCGGGTCGCTCCGAGCCCCGCCTGGCTGGCCGCGCGACTCCGCGCGATCGGCGCGCGGCCGATCAACAACGTGGTGGACGCGACCAACTGGGTCCTCTTCGAGCTGGGGCAGCCGCTGCACGCGTTCGACCTGGATCGCCTGCGCGGCGCGGTCGTCGCCGTCCGTGCTGCGCACCCCGGTGAGCGGCTGCGCACGCTCGACGGCGTCGAGCGCGAGCTGCCGGACGATGCGCTGGTGATCGCCGACGGCGAGGGTGCCGTGGCGGTGGCCGGAGTGATGGGCGGGGAGGAGTCGGAGGTGTCCCCGGAGACGCGCGACATCCTGCTGGAGTGCGCGCTGTTCGACCCGAAGCGGGTGCGCGCGACGCGCCGCGCGCTCGGCCTGTCGACCGACGCCAGCTACCGCTTCGAGCGCGGCGTGGACCCGGACGGCATGGAGGCGGCGCTGCGGCGAGCCGTCGAGATCATCGTGGCCACGGCCGGCGGCAGCGCTGAGCACCAGGTGGCGGACGCACGCGGGGCGGCCCTCGAGCCGCGCCGGTTGCGGCTGCGGCCTTCGCGCGCCACGTCCGTGCTGGGACTCGAGCTGACCCCCGAACGCATCGCCGACCTGCTCGCCCCGCTCGGCTTTCAGCCCGAGGTGCAGGAGGGCGACGTGGTCGTCCGCGTGCCGGGCTACCGCCGTCACGACGTGGAGCGCGAGATCGACCTGGTCGAGGAGGTCGCGCGCCGCATCGGCTACGATCACATCCCTGAACAGGCGCGACCCGCCCGCGTCGGCGCCATGGCGGACCACCCGCTCAGCCGGGTCGAGGATCGGCTGCGCGACCGGCTCACCGCGCTCGGTCTGCTGGAGGCGCGCTCCGTCCCGTTCGTGCCGGCCAGTGACGGCTCGGTCGAGCTGCTGCTGCCGCTGTCCGCCGAGGAGAGCCGGCTGCGCGGCGCGCTGCTGCCCGGGCTGGTGCGGCGCGTGCGGCACAACCAGGCTCGCGGCCGCGGCGACGTGCGACTCTTCGAACTGGGTACGGCGTTCTGCACCGCCGGTGGCGGAGAGCTGCCCGGGGAGGCGGCGCGCGTGGCCGCGGTGCTCACGGGTCCCGCGCGACCGCCGCACTGGACGGGGGCGGTGCCCGACCACGATGTGTGGGACCTGAAGGGCCTGATGGAGTCACTGGCGGCCGAGATCGGCGGCCGCGGCTGGACGGTCGAGCCGGCCGTGGAGCCGCTGGACCCGCGCCTGGCCGGTGACCTGCTGGTGGCGCGGGACCGCGACGGCCGGACCATCGGCTGGGGCGGCCGCGTCGATCCGCAGGTCGTGGACTCGCCCGCCTGGGCCACCGCGCCCGTGTGGGCCTGCGAGTTCGCACTGCGTCCGGCCGCGGACGAGGCCCGGGTCGCGTTCGTGCCGCCGCCCTCGCAGCCGGCCGTGGAGCGCGACCTGGCGCTGCTGCTGCCGGGCGGTGTCAGCGCGCGCCAGGTGCTGGACGTGGTCGGTCGCGCGGCCGGCGACCTGCTCGAGCGCGTCTGGCCGTTCGACCTGTACACCGGCGCGGGCGTGCCGGAGGGGCGGCGCAGCGTGGCCTTCCGGCTGACGTTCCGCGCCGCCGACCGCACGCTGCGCGACGAGGAGGTCGACGCGATCGTCGACCGGGTGCTGACCGCTCTAAGGGAGGAGCTGGATGTCGAGCGCCGCTGATCCACGTACGCTGGTCCCGCCCGAGTGGGACGAGCTGGAACTCTCGGTCCGTCGGCTGCTCGACGAGTTCGACGGCTGGCGCCGCCGCGCCGCCCGCGCGGAGGCGCGTGTGCAGGAGCTGGAGGCCGCTCTGTCCGACGTTTCCTCGGGCGCGATGGATCCGCTCGAGCTGCGCCGCCGCGTGCAGGCGCTCGAGGCCGAGAACGCGGCGCTGACGGATCGGCTGCGGCGCGCACACGGCAACGTCAGCCGCATCCTGGACCGGCTCGAGTTCGCGGGAGAGGCGTCATGAGCAGCCGCACGTCCGTCACGGTCGAGATCGCGGGGGAGGCTTACACCATCCGCACGGACGCGGACCCCGAGTACGCTCGCCGGTGCGCCGAGTACCTGGACGACGCGCTGGGCCGGATCGTCGGCGGCGGCAGCCCGGTCGAGCCGCACAAGGCGGTGCTGCTCGCCGCGCTCGGCATCGTCGACGAGCTGTTCCAGTCGCGCGACGACACGGAGGCCCTGCGCCGCCGCATCGGCTCGCTGGCGCGGCGTCTGAGCGCCGACGTGCGCGCCGTCACGCCGCCGGACGAGCTTGCGTCCCCTTCCTGACGCGGACTAGGTTTCCGGCGTCGACGGGGCGGCCAGATCGGCAGGACGGTTCGCCCGGGCAGCCCGCGTCGTCGGACCGTATCTGAGCCTTCCCGAGGCGCTCCGTGCGCCTCTTGCTGGAGCGATCATGACGACTGCCCTCACGATGGGCGCGGTCGCCCTCGTCTCTGTCATCCTGGGTCTCGTCCTCGGCTGGAGCCTCGAGCGGGCGCGGCTGAACCGCGCGCGACAGAGCGCCGAGCACGAGGCGGAGCGGATCCACAACGCCGCCCGTGAGGACGCCGAGCGGCTGCGCAAGGCTGCGGAGCTGGAAGGGCGGGAGGCCGCGTACAAGGCGCGCGAGGAGTGGGAGCGCGAGGAAACGCGCCGCAGGGAGGAGGTGGAGCGCGCGGAGCAGCGCGTGGAGCAGCGCCGCGGCGTGCTGGACCGCAAGTTCGAGACGCTGGACGGCCGCGAGGCGGACCTGGAGGGGCGTGAGAAGGAGCTGTCGCGCCGCTCCGAGGCGCTGGAGCAGTCCGCGCGCGAGCAGGAGCGGCTGACCCAGCAGACGCGCCAGCGTCTGGAGAGCCTGGCCGGCATGACCGCCGACGAGGCGCGCCGGCAGCTCATGCACGACCACGAGGAGCAGGCGCGCGCGGAGGCGGCCAACCGCATCCGCGAGATCCGCGAGACCGCGCGGCGCGACGCCGAGCGCGAGGCGCGCAACATCATCTCGCTGGCCATCCAGCGCGTCGCCGCCGACCACACCGCCGAGAGCACGGTCTCCGTGGTCAGTCTGCCGTCCGACGAGATGAAGGGGCGCATCATCGGCCGCGAGGGTCGCAACATCCGCGCGTTCGAGATGGCCACCGGCATCGACGTCATCATCGACGACACGCCGGAGGCCGTGATCCTGTCGGGCTTCGACCCCGTGCGCCGCGAGACCGCGCGCATCGCGCTGGAGAAGCTGGTGGCCGACGGCCGCATCCATCCCGGCCGCATCGAGGAGATCGTCGACAAGAGCCGGCGCGAGGTGGAGGAGGGGATGGTGCAGGCGGCCGAGGAGATCCTCTACGAGATGGGCGTGCACGGCGTCCACGCCGAGGTGGTCAAGGTGCTCGGCCGGCTGAAGTTCCGCACGTCCTACGGTCAGAACCAGCTGCTGCACTCCAAGGAGGTGGCGATCCTGGCGGGCAACATGGCCATGGAGATGGGACTCGATCCCATCCTGGCCCGCCGGATGGGGCTGCTGCACGACGTGGGCAAGGGGCTGACGCACGAGCACGAGGGCACGCACGTCGAGCTGGGCTGGAACCTGTGCAAGAAGTACAACGAGCCGGACGGCGTGCTGAACGCGATCAAGGCGCACCACGACGAGGAGCCGCACCGCTACCCGGAGACGTTCCTGGTCACGGCGGCGGACGCGATCAGCGGCGCCCGCCCCGGCGCGCGTCGCGAGATGTTCGAGACCTACGTCAAGCGGCTGGAGAAGCTGGAGGAGATCGCGAAGGACTTCCCGGGCGTCGAGCGCTGCTTCGCCATTCAGGCGGGCCGCGAGGTGCGGGTCATGGTTGACCCCGACGGCGTCGACGATCAGAACATGGCATCGCTGAGCGAGGGCATCGCGCGCCGCTTCGAGGAGGAGCTGCAGTACCCCGGCCAGATCAAGGTCGTGGTGATCCGCGAGACGCGCGCCGTCGACTTTGCACGCTGAGGAGGAGGACCGATGGCGACGATCATCGACGGACGCGCGCTGGCCGAGACCATGCGCGCCGAGATCGCGGAGGAAGCCGCCGCCTTCGAGGCGGAGTCCGGCGTGAAGCCCGGGCTGGCCACGGTGCTGGTCGGTGACGACCCGGCCAGCCACCAGTACGTGCGCATGAAGGGGCGTGCGGCGGAGAAGGCGGGCTTCCACAGCCGTCAGATCACGCTGCCGGGCGATACGCCCGAGGACGAGCTGCTGGCCGTGGTCGCGGGTCTGAACGCGGACGACGGCATCCACGGCATCCTGGTCCAGCTGCCGCTGCCGAAGCAGATCGACGAGAGCCGCGTGATCCACGCGATCGATCCGGCCAAGGACGTGGACGCGTTCCACCCGGTCAACGTCGGGCGGCTGGCCACGGGCGACCGCGACGTGCTGGCGCCCTGCACGCCCGCGGGCATCGTCGAGATGCTGGTGCGCTACGGCTACGACCCCGCCGGCAAGCACGTGGTCGTGATCGGCCGCTCCAACATCGTCGGCAAGCCGCTGGCGCTGCTGCTGCTCCGGCGCGGCCGCGGCGGCGACGCCACCGTGACGGTTGCCCACAGCCGGACGCCCGACCTGGCGGGTGTCACTCGCCAGGCCGACATCGTCGTGGCCGCGGTCGGGCAGCCGGAGCTGGTGACGCGCGACATGATCGCGCCCGGCGCCATCGTCGTGGACGTCGGCAGCAATCGCGTGGACGACCCGTCCACCGAGAAGGGATTCCGCTGGACCGGCGATGTGCGCTTCGACGAGGTCGCGGAGGTCGCCGAAGCCATCACGCCCTCCCCGGGCGGCGTGGGGCCGATGACCATCACCATGCTGCTCCGCAACACGCTGGAGGCCGCGCGTCGCCAGGCCGGAGAGAACGCCACCGCGCTGCGTTGAGCGACGTGGCGGACAACCTCGACCTCTTCGACGGGGCGCCCGCGCAGCCGACGCCGCGCTCGTCGGCCAGTACACCCGATCCGGCGGACGCGTCTCGCGAGCGCCGTGCGTCCGCGCCGGAGCAGGAAGCCGCGGAGGCGGCGCAGACGCGGAGCGCGCGTCTCGGTCCGGACGCCGAGCCGGTCGATTTCCCCGTCTACACGGTCTCGCAGCTGAACCGTGGCGTGCGTCGGCTGCTGGAGAACCGCGTCGGCACCCTCTGGGTCAGCGGCGAGGTCACGGGGTGGAAGCGCTACGACCGGACCGGCCACTGCTATTTCGGGCTGCGCGACTCGGAGGCGCAGGCGCGCGCCGTGATGTTCCGCACGGATGCGACGCGGCTGCCGATGGACCCGGACGAGGGGATGGAGGTGCGCGTGCTGGCCGAGCCGACGCTGTACGAGGCGCGCGGCGAGTTCCAGCTGGTGGTGCGCGCGCTGGAGACCGTCGGGGAGGACGGCCTGTGGCGTCTGGCCTTCGAGCGGCTGCGCGCGCGCCTGGACGCGGAGGGGCTGCTCGCGCCCGAGCGGAAGCGGCCGCTGCCGTCGTGCCCCGCCACCGTCGGTGTGGTCACCTCCGCGAGCGGCGCGGCACTGCGCGACATGCTGCACGTGATCGAGCGGCGCGCGCCCTGGGTGCGCGTGATCCACCGGCACGCTCGCGTGCAGGGCGAGGGCGCTGCGTTGGAGATCGCGGACGCGATCCGCGCCATCGTCGAGCGCACGAACGTGGAGGTGCTGATCGTGGGCCGCGGCGGCGGCTCGATCGAGGACCTGTGGGCTTTCAACGAGGAGCCGGTCGCGCGCGCCATCGCGGCCTGCGCCGTCCCGGTGATCAGCGCGGTCGGCCACGAGACGGACGTCACCATCGCGGACCTGGTCGCCGACGCGCGCGCACCGACGCCGTCCGCGGGCGCCGAGCGCGCCGTGCCCGACGCGCTGGACCTGGAACGGCGGCTGGACGGCTGCGCCGGCACGCTGCGCTACGCGCTGTCGCGCACGCTGGAGCGGCGCAGGACGCGCCAGCGGGACCTGGCGCGTGCCCTGCGCCGGGGGGTGGCCGACCGGCTGCGAGACCGGCGCGAGCGCACCGCCCGGCTGGCCGGCAGGCTCGAGGCGCTCTCGCCGCTGGGCGCGCTCGCGCGCGGCTACGCCGTGCCGCTGGCGCCGGGCGGGCACGTGCTCCGCAGCGCTGCGGAGTTCCGGCCGGGCGCCCGCTTCGAGCTGCGCGTGCGCGATGGCTCCGTGGCCTGCGACGTGGTCGACGTGCGACGGGAGGCGGAGGAGGCATCGTGAGCGAGGCGCCCACGCCGGAGCGGCTGGACGAGCGGCTGACGCGGCTCGAGGAGATCGTGCACCGGCTCGAGCGGCCCGACCTTGAGCTGGAAGACGCGCTGGCCCTCTTCGAGGAGGGCGTCGCCCACATGCGCGCGGCGCGGGAGCTGATCCGTACCACGGAGCTGCGCGTGGAGCAGCTGCTGGACGATGCGGACGGTGGCGCGGAGGGTGGTCCGGCGGCGGAAAGGGAAGCGGAGACGTGACCGCCGCCGCGGCGACCGATTTCGACCTCACCCGCTTCCTGGACGAGGAGCGCGAGCGGGTCGATGACGCGCTGGCCGACGCGGCCGACCTTCTGGCGCCTGGCAGGCTGCGCGACGCCGTGCGCTACGCGTTGCAGAGCCCCGGCAAGCGGCTGCGCCCCATCCTGCTCGTCGCCGCCTACCGCGCGGCGGGCGGCGCGGGTCCGGACGACGCCGCGCTGTACCGGCTGGCCACGGCGGTCGAGGTGGTACACGCCTACTCGCTGGTGCACGACGACCTGCCGTGCATGGACGACGACGACCTGCGGCGTGGCCGGCCCACGGTGCACCGGGCGTTCGACGCCGCCACGGCCGTCGCGGCGGGCGCGCTCATGATCCCGCTGGCGACGACGCTGATCGAGGACGCCGCCGCGGCGCTGGAGCTGGATGCATCGACGCGCCGCGCGCTGGTCAGGGAGCTGTGTGACGGCGCGGGCGCGGCGGGCATGGTCGGCGGACAGTGGCTGGACCTGCGTGCGGAGCGCAGCGGTCCCGACGTCCGGGAACTGGAAGCGATCCACTCGCGCAAGACGGGCGCGCTGATCGCCGCGGCCGCGCGCATGGGCGGCGTCGCGGCCGGCGCGGACGAGCAGCGCGTGCGCCTGCTCGGCGTCTACGGCAACAAGCTCGGCCTGGCGTTCCAGATCGCGGACGACCTGCTGGACGTGACCGCCGACGCGGCCACGCTGGGCAAGACCGCCGGCCGCGACCTCGAGCTGGGCAAGTCGACCTATCCCGCGCTGCTCGGCATCGCCGGTGCACGGGAGCTGGCGCTGGCGGAAGCGCACGTCGCGATGCGGGTGCTGCTGAAGGCGGAACTCGACACCCCGCCTCTGCTGGCGCTCGCGCGCTACGCGGTCGAGCGGGAGCGGTGACTCGACACGTCCCGCGGCGCGCGGTACAATACGGCTTCGCTACAACGCCAGTGAGGAGGCGGACTTGCCCCTTCTTGAACAGATTCATGAGCCGGCCGATCTGCGGCGGCTGGAACGGGACCAGCTCCCGGACGTCGCGCAGGAGGTGCGCGACCGGCTGATCGACGTGATCAGCAAGGTCGGCGGCCACTTCGCGCCCGGGCTGGGCGTGGTCGAGCTGACCATCGCGCTTCACTACGTGTTCGACACGCCGCGCGACCGGCTGGTCTGGGACGTGGGCCACCAGGGCTATCCGCACAAGATCCTGACCGGCCGCAACGAGGCCTTCGAGCGGATCCGTCAGAAGGGCGGCGCGTCCGGCTTCCTGAAGCGCGACGAGTCGGAGTACGACACGTTCGGCGCCGGCCACGCCGCCACGTCCATCTCGGCCGCCCTGGGCATGGCCACGCAGCGCGACCTGCGCGGCGAGCAGAACAAGGTCGTCGCCATCATCGGCGACGGCGCCATGACCTGCGGCATGGCCTACGAGGCGCTCAACAACGCCGGCCACACCGATCGCGACCTGATCGTCGTCCTCAACGACAACGAGATGTCCATCTCGCCCAACGTGGGCGCGATGCACAAGTACCTGAACAAGGTCGTCACCAACCCCATCTACAACCGTGTGCGCGACGAGATCAAGAAGGTGGTGCGCCGCACGCCCGAGATCGTCGAGGACATGGTGCTGAAGATGGAGGAGAGCGTGAAGGGGCTGCTGGTCCCGGGCACGCTCTTCGAGGAGCTGGGCTTCCGCTACTTCGGCCCCATCGACGGCCACGACACGGACGCGCTGGTCGAGACCTTCGAGCAGGTGCGCAAGATGAGCGGTCCGCGCCTGGTCCACGTGCTCACGCAGAAGGGCAAGGGCTATCCGCTGGCCGAGGAGAACCCGGTCGTCTGGCACGGCGCCAAGCCGTTCGACAAGATCAGCGGCCAGATGTCCAGGAAGGGCGGCAACCCGGCCTACACCAGCGTGTTCGGCAAGGGGCTGGTCGAGCTGGGTGCCCGGCTCGAGGACCTGACCGTGATCACCGCGGCCATGCCGAGCGGCACGGGCACCGGCGCGTTCGGGGAGGCGTATCCCGACCGCTACTTCGACGTCGGCATCGCGGAAGGCCACGGCGTCACCTTCGCCGCGGGTCTGGCGGCCGAGGGCGGCCGGCCGCTGGTCGCGATCTACTCGACGTTCCTGCAGCGCGCGTACGACTCGATCATCCACGACGTCGCGATCCAGAAGCTGCCCGTGGTCTTCTGCATGGACCGGGCGGGGCTGGTCGGCAACGATGGCCCCACGCATATGGGCCTCTACGACATCGCCTACCTGATGGCGGTGCCCAACGCCGTGGTGACCGCGCCCAAGGACGGGGCGGAGATGCTGGCGCTGACGCGGCTGGGCGTCGAGCGGCGCCACCCCGGTCCCTTCTCGGTGCGCTACCCGCGGGACGTGGTACCCGCGCCGGTGCCCGCGCTGGACGAGATCCCGGACGTGGAGTGGGGCAGCTGGGAAATGCTGCGCCGCGGCGAGGGGATCGCGCTCCTGGCGGTGGGCACGATGGTCGGTCCGTCGCTCGAGGCCGCGCGCCTGCTCGAGGAGCAGGGGCACAGCGCCACCGTGGTCAACTGCCGCTTCCTCAAGCCGATGGACGAGGCGATGCTCGCCGACGTGCTGGACCGGCACGCCGCGGTGCTCACGGTCGAGGAGGGCACGGTCGTGAACGGCTTCGGCGCGGCAGTCGCGCAGCGCGCGGCCGGAGACGACGGCAGCACGCGCGTGCGCGTGGACGTGCTCGGCGTGCCCGATCGCCTGATCGAGCACGCGTCGCGCGGCGAGCAGCTCGAAGAGGTGGGTCTGACCCCGCGCGCCATCGCGGCGCGTGCGTCCGCGCTGGCGCGCGGCGCCGGCCTCGCGCCCGTCGCCGAGACGGCCTGATGGCGGCGGACCCGCCGGTCTTCCGACGGGTCGGCGTCGTCGGCCAGGCGCGCCAGGCCGAGATCGAGAGCGTCGCGCGCACACTGCGCGACCTGGCCGAACGCCACGGCTTCGAACTGCGCGCCGAGGAGACGCTGGCGGAGCACCTGCCGGGCGCACCGCCGTTCCAGCCCGGCGCGGTGGACCTGCTGATCACGCTCGGTGGCGATGGCACCCTGCTGTCCGGCGCACGCGCGGTGGCGCCCTTCGGCACGCCGGTGCTGGGCGTGAACCTCGGCCACCTCGGCTTCCTCACCTCCGTCACCGCGACCGAACTGGACGGCTCGTTCGAGCGGCTCATGCGCGGCGAGTACTGGATGGACACGCGCTTCACGCTGGACGTGCGCGTGCACCGGCCCGACGGCGCGGAAGGCGAGCCGTACCTCGCCCTCAACGACGCCGTGCTGCACAAGGGCGGCCTCGCCCGCATGCTGCGGCTGGCCGTGCACGTCGGGGAGGAGCGCGAGGAGATCGGCACCTACAGCGCCGACGGCATCATCGTCTCGACGCCCACGGGTTCGACGGCCTACTCGCTGTCAGCGGGCGGACCGATCGTCGAGCCGACGGTGGAGTGCATGATCGCGACGCCGATCTGCCCGCACACGCTGGCCGTGCGGCCGCTGGTGCTGCCCGCCGACATGGTGGTGACGGTCGAGGTGCGCACGCCGAACACCGAGCTGCTGCTGACCGTGGATGGCCAGGAGGGCGAGCGGCTGGAGTCCGGCGGCCGGCTGGTGATCCGCCGCGGCTCCGCCACCGTGCCGCTGGTCCGTTTCGGCGACCAGTCGTTCTTCTCCACGCTGCGCAACAAGCTGCACTGGATCGAGCGCGGAGAACGCGTCCGCTGAGCCACCGGCCGCGGCGCGGCCCGCGGGCGCCGTCGCGGCCGGTCGGGCCATTGATGCGTCCCCGCGCGCCCGGGTATACTTCGCCATGCTGCTCGAGCTGCGCATCCGCAACTACGCCGTCATCGACAATCTCGGTATCCGCCTCGCGCCGGGGCTCAACATCCTGACCGGCGAGACGGGGGCCGGGAAGTCGATCATCGTGGGCGCCCTCTCTCTGCTGCTCGGCGAGCGCGCTTCCAGCGAACTGGTGCGGCCGGGCGCCGAGCGCGCCACCGTCGAGGGCGTGTTCGACGTGGCCGACGACGACGTGCTGCTGTCGCTGCTGGACGAGCAGGGGCTGCAGCCGGAGGACGGCCTGCTCATCCTGCGGCGCGAGGTGGCGGTGCAGGGTCGAAACCGCGCCTGGGTGAACGGCTCGGCCGCGACCGCCACGCTGGTGGGGGAGATCGGCGCGCGCCTCGTCGACCTGCATGGCCAGCACGAGCACCAAGCGCTGCTGCGTCCGGACGAGCAGCGCGCGATCCTGGACGCTTACGCGGATGCCGGCGACGCCGCCCGACGCGTCGCCTCCCTGCACGCCGAGGTGGCCAGCCTGCGCCGGGAGCTGGAAGCCTTCGAGGCGCGACGCAGGGAGACGGAGCAGCGCGCCGACTTCCTGCGCTTCCAGGCCGACGAGATCGAGGGCGCGGCGCTGAAGGCGGGGGAGGACGACCAGATCGAGGAGCGGCTGCGCCGCCTGGAGCACGCCGAGGACCTGGTGCGCGATTCGGGCAGCCTGCATGACGCGCTGTACGCCGGCGACGAGTCGATCTCCTCGCAGCTCGGCGCACTGCGTCGCACGCTGCGCCGCCTCCTCGAGATCGATCCGTCGCAGGAGGACGCGCAGGCGCTGCTCGAGACCGCCTACTACAACATCGAGGAGCTCGGCCGCCGCATGGGAGACTATGCCGCGGCCGTCGAATTCGATCCCGGCGCGCTGGAGCGGCTGCGTCGGCGCCGGGACCAGATCATCCGCCTCAAGTCCAAGTACGGCGAAACGCTCGCGGACGTGATCGCGCTGGCCGAGCGCGCGCGCGCCGAGCTGGACACGCTGGAGAACGCCGACATGGATCGGCGGGACCTCGAGTCCCGTGTCGAAGCACGTACGCAGGCGCTGGCGGATGCGGCCGGTCAGCTGAGCGAGCTGCGCGAGGCGGCCTCGCGCAGCATCGCCGCGGACGTGGAGCCGCTGCTGCACGAGCTGGGGCTGCCCGGCGCGCGCTTCATCGTCCAGCTCACGGCGCGCGAGGCCATCGCCGTGCACGGCGCCGAGGACGTCGAATTCATGGTCGCGCTGAACCGCGGCTTCGAGCCGCGGCCGCTGCGGCGCGTCGCATCGGGCGGCGAACTCGCGCGCGTCATGCTGGCGCTCAAGACGGTGCTCGCACGCCACGACCGCGTGCCCACGCTGGTGTTCGACGAGGTCGACGTGGGCGTGGGCGGCCAGGTGGCGCATCGCCTCGGCGAGACGCTGGCCGACGTCGCGCGCCACCACCAGGTCTTCGTCATCACGCACCTGCCGCAGATCGCCTCGCGCGCGGACCACCACCTGCGCGTCGAGAAGGAGGAGCACGAGGGCACCGCGCTCACGCGCGTGCACGACCTTCAGGAGGACGAGCGCGTCCGCGAACTGGTCCGCATGCTGGGCGGCGACCCTGCCGACACCGAGTCGCTGGAGCATGCGCGGAAGCTGCTCGCCACCGCGTGATTTTCGGGTTGACGATGACGGGCACGTCCCGCTACAATCAGCGCCCGGACGGAAGGGACCCCGTTTCGGGATCCTCGCGGGAATAGCTCAGTTGGTAGAGCGTCACGTTGCCAACGTGAAGGTCGCCGGTTCGAGCCCGGTTTCCCGCTCTGCAGGGGCGAGTTTCGGCTCGCCCTTTTGCTTGATGGCCCCGTAGCCAAGTGGTAAGGCAGAGGTCTGCAAAACCTCCATCGGCGGTTCGAATCCGCCCGGGGCCTCCTCGACGACGAGGGTCTGCATCCGCGGATGCAGACCCTCGTTGCGCATCCGTACCCGCCGCCGTACCCGGGCCGTACGGGGAACAGAATTTGCGACCGGCCGCGTCCGGTTCGGAAGCTTGTTTTCCCTTGAAACAGCGAGGCTCTCGGCGGTGAAGAACCTCTTCTCCAGCGATATCTCCGACGCCGCCCGCAAGCGGGTCGACATCGCGGTCGCCATGGCCGAGGAACGACTGCTCGAGACGCACGTCGAGCACGCGCTCCGGCTCATCGAGCTGACCGGCGACCACATCGAGTTCGACGAAGCGCTCGACATCTACACGCGCATGCTGCGTCTGTCGGCCGATGACTCGCGCGCCATCAGCACGCAGGCGCTGGCGCGACTGGGCGAGCGCGGCGCGGGCGGCAGCTCGTGGGTCGACCGCCTGGCCGGCGCGGAAAAGCGCACGGACGCCGACCGCCGTTCGGTGCTGCAGGGTCTGCGGTCGCGCCTGCGCGGTCGCGTCAACGACCAGCTGAGGCAGTACGTCGAGTTCCACGCGGCCCGCACCGAGGTCGCACTCCTCGAGACCCACGTCCAGAACGCGCTGCACTTCATCGAGATCCTCGAAAGCGAGATGTCGGTGAACGAGTCCGTCGAACTCTACCTGGACGCGCTCGAGGTGCGGGACAGCATCGCGGAAGTGGTCTATTACATCTCGCTCGCCCGCGCGAGCGAGCAGCACCTGCCGCCGACCGGTGGACGTGGCGGCGCGGATGCGGAAAGCCGGGACAGTGGCGCCCCCAGCGCCCGTGTGACCGGAGCGGAATAGACGCTGTATCTGTCGGTTGGGTCGGCGGTTACGCGATCGCATAAAGTTGGAACACGGATTGCGTAGCACCGGCCGCGTGTCTCGGCGACGGCTGCCGGACACACCGAAAGAGTCGCCCTGGGAGGGTACGACGAGCGAAGGACACACGTACACCGACCGACTGGTGGTGCGCTTTCTGCAACGGGGCGACCGGCATACGCGTGAGCGGTGCGGCGCCACCATCGGGGCAAACGGGGAAACTGAGAGCGTCACGGTTCCCAACTGAGGAGGGAGTGGAGGAGATGAAACGTACGGCAATGACGGGACTGGCCGTGGCCTTTGCGGTAGCGGCCGCGAGTCCGGTGGCAGCCCAGGAATACCGGTTCGACATCGGCGTCGACGGCGGCTTCGCGTACTTCACGTCGTCGCTGACCGAGGACGACGGACTGCCGGAGGACGTGCAGTTCGGTCCGGGCTGGATCGCGGGCTTCGAGGCGACGGGCTGGATCACGCCGCGCTGGGGTCTGCGCTTCGATCTGGGCTACACCGAGAAGTCGCTGAAGCAGGGGGACACCGAGCTCCTCTTCGAGGACGAGGACGGTGACCTGATGGAGGACATCAACATGTGGGACGTGGCCGGTTCGCTGGTGTTCCGCTTTGCGGGACCGGAGCCGGGCGAGTTCCTGGGCCTCGAGGTGATGCCCTACATCTCGGCGGGTGCGGGCGTGAAGATCTTCGATCCGGCGACGGATGGTGAGTTCTTCGGCTTCCTGCCGACTCGTGAGCCGCCGGCCGTGGACTCGATGTTCCTGGCGGGCAAGACGATGCTCGAGGGCCGTGCCGCACTCGGTGCGGACTTCCGCGTGCTGCCGCGCCTGGTGATCCGTGCCGAGGTGGGCGACATCTTCTTCGATTCGCCGATCTACGAGACGGCAGCGGACGACGAGGACGTGGGCAAGGTCGTGCACGAGCTGTACGGCACGCTGGGCCTGGCGGTCCCGCTCGGCTTCATCTATCCGCCGCCGGTCGCGGTTGCGCCGCCGCCGCCGCCGCCTGCGCCTGCTCCGCCGCCGCCGCCGGCCGAGGAGACGGTGCGCGTGTGCGTGATCGATCCGATGGCGCCGAACGGCGTGCAGACGGTCGAGGCGATCTACCTGGTCGAGCAGGGTGACACGGTGGTGGTCCGGAACGGCCAGCGCGTCGCGATCGCGACGGCGTTCGGCAACGTGCCGGTCGCGCCGAATCAGAACTGGTACATCGCGGGTGAGCCGCTCGTCTTCGAGATGGACGACGCTCGCACGGAGTTCGTGAGCTACGGCGGCGCGCGGGTGATCCCGAGCGGTTCGCTGGCGCTGCTGGGCTGGCAGAACGGTGTGCCGGTCTACGCGGACGCGGACGATGTGGCCGACGTGCGCGAGCAGTGGGAGGACATGCGCGAGGAAGCGGCCCAGAACGATCTGGACGACTACCTCGAGCAGCGTGACGATCTGGCCGAGGAGTTCAGCGAGGTGCAGTTCGTGTACGTGCCGATGCAGCCGGTCGGCTGCGTCTTCCAGGCCCTGCAGCGGGTCGAGGAAGTGCGGAAGGGCGCGAGGAACTGACGCGCGCCTGAAGCACGGGCAGGAGAACGGCGTCCGACCTTCGGGTCGGGCGCCGTTTTTCATTGCTGGTGGGCGCCGTCCGACCGTTCCCCGGCCTTTTGCCGTGCCCGGGGCGCGGGCGTAGCTTGGGCGCCGCGATGGCCGCAGCGGTGCGGCCGACGACCCGGGACGAGGCAGGGATGACCGAAGCGGATACGCTGAAGCGGCGCGCGGCCGAGCGTGCGGTCCAGTTCGTGGAGTCCGGCATGACGGTCGGGCTCGGCACGGGCTCCACCGCGCGCCACGTTGTGGACGTGCTGAGGGAGCGGCTGGAGTCGGGCGCGCTGCGGGACGTGCGCGGCGTGCCGACCTCGGAGGCGACACGGCGGCACGCGGAGTCGAGTGGCATCCCGCTGGTGGAGCTGGGCGTGGCGGGCCGCTGCGACGTGACGATCGACGGGGCGGACGAGGTGGATCCGCGGCTGAACCTGATCAAGGGGCTGGGCGCGGCGCTGCTGTGGGAGAAGATCGTCGCGCGCAACTCGGAGCGGCTGGTCATCGTGGCCGACGGCAGCAAGCTGGTCGAGCGGCTGGGCGAGCGGGCGCCGGTGCCGGTCGAGGTGGTGCCCTTCGGGTGGCAGGTCCACCTGCCCTTCTTGGAGTCGCTGGGCGCGCGGCCACGCGTGCGGGAGGGTGCGGGGGGCGACCCGCTGCGTACCGACGGGGGCCACTTCATCGTGGATTGCGGCTTCGACGGCGGAGTACCCGATCCGTTCCGCTTCGAGGCGGAGGCATCGGCGCGCACCGGCATCGTCGAGACGGGGCTGTTCCTGGCGATGGCGAGCGCGGTGGTGGTCGCGGAAGCCGCGGGCGTGCGCGTGCTGGAGCCGGACCATGGCTGAGCGGCCGGTCCGCATCGCGCCGTCCATCCTGTCGGCCGACTTCGCGCACCTGGGCGACGCGGTGCGCGCGGCCGAGGCGGGCGGTGCGGACTTCGTGCACGTGGACGTGATGGATGGCCAGTTCGTGCCGAACATCACCATCGGTCCGGCGGTGGCCGAGGCGGTGGCGCGCGTCACGGCGCTGCCGCTGGACGTGCACCTGATGATCGTGGAGCCGGACCGCTACCTGGACGCGTTCGCTACGGCGGGCGCGCACTACCTGACGGTGCACGTGGAGGCGGCCACGCATCTGCATCGTACGGTGCAGCGCATACGCGAGCTGGGGATGAAGCCAGGCGTTTCGCTGAACCCGGCCTCGCCGCCCGAGTCCGTCTCGGAGATCCTGGAGTACGTCGATCTGGTTCTGGTCATGACCGTGAATCCCGGCTTCGGCGGGCAGAAGTTCATCCCGTCGATGCCGCGCAAGATCGAACGTCTGCGCACGATGATCGACGATCTGGGACTGGACGACGTCGTCCTGGAGGTGGATGGCGGCATCTCTCCGGACACGGCGCCGATCGTGGTGGATGCGGGCGCGGACCTGCTGGTCGCGGGCGCGGCGGTGTTCAACGAACGAGCATCCGTGGCCGAGAACATTCGCGCGCTGCGGCAGGCCGCGGCCGGTCGCCGCGGGTAGCCGCCGCGGTCGAGACGACGCGCCGCCGCCGTCGGATGATGCGCCGCCGCGGCCAGTGTGATGCGCCGCCGCGGTTGAGGAGCTCCGCCGGCGCGGGTAGATTGGCCGCTCGCGCCGGGGTGGCGGAACGGTAGACGCGGCGGACTTAAAATCCGCGGGGCGCAAGCCCGTGTGGGTTCGAGACCCACCCCCGGCATCCACATCGGGATCGTATGGCCCCCCTGATCAATCTTCTGGCGGTCGCGGGAATCGCGGCGGTGGTGCTCCACATGCTCCGCGCGCTGGCGAGCGCGGCGCTGCGCAGTGCGCAGACGATGCTGGCCGACGAGGCCGGCGACGCGCGTGCGCGGCGCGGCGACCTGACCGGCGTCGAGGACGCGCGGCAGGCGGTCGGGCGTGCCCGCATCGAACGCAGGCGGGCGTTCCTGCTCGCCGCGGGCTGGGGCATCGCGCTGCTCGCGCCGCTGCTCACCCCCTGGACGCGGACCTTCTACGCCTGCTACTCGGCGCTGTGGCTGGCGGGCCGGTTGCGTCCGAGGAACGGGTCCGGCTCCCGCGACCTGCGTCGCACCGGCGACTGATGCGCATCACCTTCCTGGGCACGTCGGCCAGCCGGCCGACGGTCGGCCGCAACGTCTCGTCGCTGTTCGTACAGCGCGAGGGCGAGAGCTTCATGTTCGACTGCGGCGAGGGCACGCAGCGCCAGATGATGCGCTACGGCACCGGCTTCTCGCTCCACGACATCTTCTTCTCGCACCTGCACGCGGACCATTTCCTCGGCGTGATCGGGCTGCTGCGCACGATGGGATTGCAGGACCGGCGGGAGCCGATGCGGCTGTGGGCGCCGGCGGGCGGGCGACGCATCCTGGCGGAAGCCGTGCACCTGGGCGTGGAGCGGGTGCCCTTCGACATCACCATCAGCGAGATGGAGGCGGGGCAGCGGGTCGAGCGGGACGAGTTCGACATCGTGGCCTTCCGCGCGCATCACGGCGGCAGCGCGCTCGGCTACGCGCTGGTCGAGCACGACCGCCGCGGCCGCTTCGACGTGGAGCGCGCGCGCGCGCTGGGCGTGCCGGAAGGGCCCGCGTTCGGACGGCTGCACCGTGGCGACCCGATCGAGGTGGAGGGTGGCCGCGTGGTGCGGCCGGAGGACGTGGTCGGACCATCGCGGCCGGGACGGCGCGTGGTCTACACCGGCGATACGCGGCCATCGCGCGATACGGTCGACGCGGCGCAGGGGGCGGACGTGCTGGTGCACGAAGCCACGTTCGGAGAGGACGAGGCGGATCGCGCACGCGCCACGCGACACTCGACCGCGCGCGAGGCCGCCACCGTCGCGCGCCGCGCGGGCGTGCGCGCGCTCTATCTCACGCACATCTCGTCGCGTTACGCCGAGGACCCGCGCGCGCTGGAGCGGCAGGCGCGCAAGGTCTTTCGCCGCACGACCGTAGCGGCCGACGGCCTGGCGGTGGACATCCCCTACGCGCACGACGACGATGGCGACTGAGCCGATCCTGCCCGGCGACAAGTCGATCGCGCATCGCGCACTGCTCCTGTCCGCGATGGCGTCCGGCCGCTCGCGTATCCGCGGCCTGCCCGCCTCCGCGGACGTGCGCTCCACGCTGGACGCCCTGCGCCGGCTGGGCGTGCGCATCGAGCGGAGGGAGGGGGAGGGGGAGGGGGAGGTGACGGTGCACGCGTCGGGATCGGGCGGCTGGCAGTCGCCGGCCGGCGCGATCGACTGCGGCAACAGCGGCACCACCGCCCGGCTGCTGACCGGTGCGCTGGCCAGCTCCGGGGCCGTGGCTACGCTGGACGGCGATGCGTCACTGCGGGCCCGGCCCATGCGGCGCGTGACCGAGCCGCTGCGGGCGGCGGGCGCGGTGATCCGGGAGCTGGGGGAGCCGGATCGGCTGCCGCACCGGGTCACGGGTGGCGCACTGTCCTCGATCCGGCACCGGTCGGGCGTCGCCAGCGCGCAGGTCAAGAGTGCGCTGCTGCTGGCGGGTGCGGGCGCGGGCGTGCCGGTGGAGGTGTCGGAGCCGGAGCGCTCGCGCGACCACACCGAACGCATGCTCCAGGCGATGGGCATGGAGGTGCGGGGGGCGGCGGGTGCGGAGGGCTGGACGGTGCGGGCGGAGCCGGCGCGGCTGGCCGCCCTGGACGTGACGGTCCCGCGCGATGTCTCGGCCGCGGCGTTCCTGCTGGCCTACGCGCTGCTGGGCGGCGCGCCGGTGCGGCTGGAGGGGGTCGGCGTGAACCCCACCCGCACCGGCTTCCTGGACGTGGCGGCCGCGATGGGCGGAGTGGTGGAAGTGGAGCCGGACGCGGACGCGTCCGGAGGCGAGCCGACGGCGACGCTCGCGGCCGCGCCCGCATCGCTGCGCGCGGTGGAGGCAGGCCCCGCCGGCAACGCGCGCCTGATCGACGAGATCCCTATTCTTGCGGTCCTGGCCGCGCGCGCCGAAGGCGAGAGCCGCCTGCGTGGGTTGGGCGAACTGCGCGTCAAGGAGAGCGACCGGCTCTCGGCGCTGGCCGCGAACCTGCGCGTAGTGGGCGTCCAGGCGGAGGAGCAGGGCGACGACCTGGTGGTGCGGGGCACCGACCGGCCGCTGCAGGGCCGGGTGCGCGCCTTCGGCGACCATCGCATCGCGATGGCCTTCGCCGTGCTCGGCGCGCTGGACGGCAACCGGATCGAGGTGGATGACATGAGCGTGTGCGACGTCAGCTTTCCCGGCTTCGAGCGCGCGCTGCGCGCCGTGGCGGCCGGGGCACGGCGATGATCGTAGCGATCGACGGTCCGGCCGGCTCGGGCAAGAGCTCGACGGCGCGCGAGGTGGCGCGGCGTCTGGGCTTCCACCACGTGGATTCGGGGGCGTTCTACCGCGCCGTGACCTGGACCGCGCTGGAGACAGGGCTGCCGGAGGAGCGCTGGGCCGCGCTGGACGCCGCCGCGCTGGACGGCATGCGCATCGGCGCCGTGCCGGTGGCGCACGGCTTCCGCATGGAGGTGGACGGACGCGACGTGTCGCGCGAGATCCGGGAGCCCCGCGTCAATGCGCATGTGTCGGCCATCGCGCGGCTGCCGGCCGTGCGGGACTGGCTGCGCCAGCGCATGCACGGCCTGCGCGACAACGACCTGGTCATCGACGGCAGGGACATCGGCACGGTGGTCTTCCCGGACGCCGAGGTGAAGGTGTTCCTGGTCGCCGATCCAGAGGCCAGGGCCCGGAGGCGCCTGGCGGAGACAGGCGTGCTGGCGCCCTCGACGGACGATGTCGCGGCCGAGGTCGAGCGACTGCTCGCCCGCGACCGGGCCGACAGCGAACGGGAGGTTGCACCGCTCCGGCGTGCGGACGACGCCGTGCAGCTGGACACCACCGGGCTGGGCTTCGACGAGCAGGTGGAACGGGTGATCGAACTGGTGCGGTCCGCGCGCGCCTAGCGCGCCGCGCCGGCGGACGCGGGGCGGCGGTGCGGCGGTGCCACGGCCCCGCGGGTTGACGGCTCTGCGCCCTGTGGGTAGCTTCCCGGTCTCCCGCGCAAGGGTGCGCGGGCGCATGGGGCGCGGAGGCGCCCCTTGTCATTGATCACCCCTGCCTTCCGACGCCGCCCGGCTTCGGGAGCGGAAAGGACCCCAGCATGGCAAACCAGGCCGAAGCGACCGACACGGTCGTGGAGACGGAGCTTACCGAGGCGCAGCGCGCCAAGATCGCCCGCGACATCGGCATCCGCGCCGACCTCTTGGAGGAGGAGTACTCCTTCGAAGAGTACGAGCAGATGCTCGCGATGTACGAGGACACGCTCACCAACATCGAGGAAGGCGAGATCGTCACCGCGAAGGTGCTGCGCGTGACGGACAACTCGGTCATCCTCGACGTCGGCTTCAAGAGCGAGGGCGCGGTCAACCGGGACGAGTTCAAGAACCCGGAGGAGCTGCAGCCGGGCGACGAGGTGGACGTCTTCCTGGAGAGCCTCGAGGACGAAGAGGGCCGTGTCGTCCTGTCCAAGAAGAAGGCGGACTTCCTGCGGGTGTGGGAGAAGATCAAGACCGCCTACGAGAACGACGACAAGGTGCCGGGCACGCTGACGCGCAAGATCAAGGGCGGCGTGACGGTGGACCTGATGGGCGTGGACGCGTTCCTGCCGGGCTCGCAGATCGCCCTGCGGCGCGTGCCGAACATCGAGGACCTGCTGGGTCAGCAGTACAACTTCAAGATCATCAAGCTCAACAAGCGGCGCCGCAACATCGTGGTCAGCCGCCGTGTGCTGCTGGAGGCGGAGCGCGAGAAGAAGCGCGAGCTGCTGGTCAAGGAGCTGCTGGTCGGCCAGGTGCGCCGCGGCGTGGTCAAGAACGTGACCGACTTCGGTGCGTTCATCGACCTGGGCGGCATGGACGGCCTGCTGCACATCACCGACATGAGCTGGGGCCGCGTCGGTCATCCGTCGGAGGTCGTCTCGATCGGCGACGAGATGGACGTCAAGGTCCTGGACATCGACTGGAACCGCGAGCGCATCTCGCTCGGGCTCAAGCAGCTGCTGCCGTATCCGTGGAAGGACGTCGAGAAGAAGTACCCCGTCGGCTCGCGCGTGTACGGCCGCGTGGTCTCGATCACCAACTACGGCGCGTTCATCGAGCTGGAGAAGGGCGTCGAGGGTCTGGTGCACGTCTCGGAGATGTCCTGGACGCGCAACGTGCGGCACCCGTCGCAGCTGGTGAACATCGGCGACGAGATCGAGGCCGTGGTGCTGAACGTCGACCGCGAGGACGAGAAGATCTCGCTCGGCATGAAGCAGACGGAGCAGGATCCGTGGCTGGCGCTGCCGGCGAAGTATCCGACGGGCACGCGGGTCAGCGGCACGGTCCGCAACCTGACGTCGTTCGGCGCGTTCGTGGAGATCGAGCCGGGCATCGACGGTCTGATCCACGTGAGCGACATGAGCTGGACCAAGCGGATCCAGCATCCGTCGGAGGTGCTGCGCAAGGGTGAGGACGTGGAGGTCGTGGTGCTCTCGGTGGACGCCGAGAACAAGCGCATCTCACTCGGCCTGAAGCAGACGCAGGACGATCCGTGGTACCAGCTGGTCGAGCAGTTCGCGCCCGGCACCGAGGTGCGTGGCAAGATCGCGCGCATGAGCGAGGACGGCGTGGTGGTCGACCTGGGCGACGACATCGAGGGCTTCGTGCCGTCGAGCCAGATCCCGATCGACGGCATGAAGGACCCGAACGAGTACCTGGACGAGGGCCAGGAGATGGGCCTCAAGGTGATCGAGTCGGACGCCGTCAATCGCCGCATCGTGCTCGAGGTGACGGAGATGCCCGAGCTGCGCGAGAAGAAGGCTGCGCCGGCCGAGGGCGAGGCGCCCGAGGGCGGTGAGGCCGCGGCCGAGGGTGAGTCCACGGCGGAAGTCGAGGACGAGGCGACGGCCGAGGCAGAGGGTGGCGCGGAAGCGGAAGCCGAGGAACCGGTGGCCGCGACGGCCGGTGAAGGCGAGGACGAGGCCGAGGACTGATCCGGCCGCGTACCGCAGCAGGGAAGGGACGGGCTCTCGACGAGGGCCCGTCCCTTTTTTATGTGCCCGCGCAGGCCTACTTTGCGCGCCCGCAACCGAGGCTCGGCAACCGGATGATGAAGCATTGATGGCGACGGCGGTTTTGAGGCGGACGATCTGCGCGGTGGTATTGTGCGCGGCGGCCGGCTGCACCGTGGGCGAGACGGGCGCGCCCGAGCAGCCCGGGCGCGTGACCACCGGCGCGCAGGACGCGGCGGCGGCCGAGCTGCTGGCTAGCGCGCGACGCGCCCTGGAAGCCGGCGAGGCGGCCGAGGCGCTGCGCACGGCCAACCGGATCATGGAGTTGCACTCGCGCACGCCGGCCGCGCTGCCGGCGCGGTGGGTGGGCGCGCGTGCGGCCTACGAGCTGGGCGACTATGGCGTGGCCATCGAGCTGGCGGAGTCGTACGCCAGCCGCGTCGGCGGGAGGGAGGCGGAGGAGGCGCGGGCGCTGGTGGAGCGGGCGCGCACGGCGCGAGCGCGGGCGGCCGAGACGATCCGCGTCGGTGCGATCCTGCCCGAGACGGGGCCGGATTACCTGCGGCAGTACGGCGAACTGGTGATGCAGGGTATCCAGCTGGCCTTCGACGACGCGGGGCGCGGCATCGAACTGGTGGTGCTGGACGACGCGGGCGATCCGCTCCGTTCGGCGCAGGTGCTGGACGAGCTGGAATCGCGCGGCGTGCGCGCCGTCATCGGCCCGATGCTGACGCGCGGCCTGGTGGAGGCGGCGCGGGCGCGGGACGGCGAGCTGGTGCTGGTCAGCCCCACGGCGTCCGAAACGCCGTCCGGCCTGCGCGGCGCCTACACGCTGAACGCGCCCGACACGCGCGGCGCGGACAGCATCGCCCGCTACGCGGTGGCCGCGGGCGCGCAGACGGCCGCGATCCTGTTCCCGCGCATGATCCAGCACGAACAGGAGGCGTACGCGTTCCGGGAGACGTTCGAAGGGGCGGGCGGGCACATCGTCGAATGGATCGGCTTCGATTCCGCGACCACGACGTTCGCCGCGCAGCTGGAGCGCGTGGCGCAGGCCGGGCCGGACGTGATGTTCCTGCCGCTGAGCCCGCGCGTGGTACGCCTGCTGGCGCCCCAGATCTCGTACTACGGGCTGGATAGCCTGGTCGTGCTGGGCAACGACGCGTGGGTCGATCCCGAGGTGCTGCGGCTGGTCTCGCCCGGCTTCCTGGAGGGCGTGGTCGCGGCGGCGCAGCAGGGCGCGGCGCTGCAGGGACCGGCCTGGACCGACTTCGTACAGGTCTACGAGCAGCGCTACCGCCGTTCGCTGGACAACCCGTTCCCGGCGCTTGGCTACGACGCGGCCCGGCTGGTGATCGACGCGCTGGTGCCCGGGCAGAACGACCCGGCGGAGGTGGCGCGGCGGCTCGCGGCAGGGCTCGAGGTGGAGGGCGCCAGCGGCACGCTGGCGGTGCGCGAGGGCACACTGACCCGCCGGCCGTTCCTGGTCCGCATCCGCAACGGCGCGCTGGAGCCGGCGCCGCCGCCGTCGCTGCTGCTGCCCGCGCAGCCGGTCGGAAGCGGCACGGGTGCGGCGTCCGGTGCGGCGTCGGGCCTGCCCGCGCAGCGGGGCACGGGGGGCGAGCGATGACGATGTCCGAGAAGCTGCGTCAGCTGGAGGAGCTGCGCCGGCAGTCGGAGCTGGGCGGCGGGGAGGAGCGGCTGGAAGCGCAGCACGAGCGCGGCAAGCTGTCCGCGCGCGAGCGGCTGGACCTGCTGCTGGACGAGGGCAGCTTCGTGGAGCTGGACCGCTTCGTCACGCACCGCACCGTCGGCTTCGGCCTCGAGAAGAAGAAGTTCCTGGGCGACGGCGTGGTCACCGGCTACGGCACCGTCCACGGCCGCACCGTCTACGTGTTCAGCCAGGACTTCACCGTGTTCGGCGGCTCCCTGTCGGAGGCGCACGCGGAGAAGATCGTCAAGATCATGGACCTGGCGCTGAAGAACGGCGCGCCGGTGATCGGTCTGAACGACTCGGGCGGCGCGCGCATCCAGGAGGGCGTGGTCAGCCTGGGCGGCTACGCGGACATCTTCCTGCGCAATACGCTGGCGAGCGGCGTGGTGCCGCAGATCAGCGCGATCCTGGGTCCGTGCGCGGGTGGAGCGGTCTACTCGCCGGCCATCACCGACTTCGTCTTCATGGTCCGCCACACGAGCTACATGTTCGTGACCGGGCCGAACGTGGTGAAGACGGTCACGCACGAGGACATCGACATGGAGGGGCTGGGCGGTGCGGACGTGCATGCCGGCACGTCGGGCGTCGCGCACTTCGCCATGGACTCCGAGGTCGAGTGCCTGGCCGCGATCCGCGAGCTGCTCCGCTTCCTGCCGTCCAACAACCGCGAGGATCCGCCGCTGGTCGAGGGCGGCGACCCCGTCGACCGCATGGACGAGGAGCTGCTCTCGATCGTGCCGGACGAGCCGACGCGCCCCTACGACATGCACGACGTAATCCGCCGCGTGGTGGACGACGGCGACTTCTTCGAGGTGCACGCCGACTTCGCCGGCAACATCCTGTGCGGCTTCGCGCGGCTGGGTGGCCGGCCGGTCGGCATCGTGGCGAACCAGCCGGCGGTGCTGGCGGGCGTGCTGGACATCAACAGCTCGGTCAAGGGCGCGCGCTTCGTCCGCTTCTGCGATGCGTTCAACGTGCCGCTGGTCGTGTTCGAGGACGTGCCCGGCTTCCTGCCGGGCGTGGGCCAGGAGCACGGTGGCATCATCCGCCACGGCGCCAAGCTGCTGTACGCCTTCTGCGAGGCCACCGTGCCGCGCATCACGGTGATCACGCGCAAGGCGTACGGCGGTGCGTACGACGTCATGAACTCGAAGCACATCCGCGGCGACCTGAACCTGGCCTGGCCGACCGCCGAGATCGCGGTCATGGGGCCGAAGGGCGCGGTCGAGGTGCTGTTCCGCCGCGAGATCGCCGCCGCGGACGATCCGGAGGCGGTCGCGAAGCAACGTGAGCAGGAGTACCGCGACCAGTTCGCCAACCCGTACATCGCGGCGGCGCGCGGCTACATCGACGACGTGATCGACCCGCGCGAGACGCGGCCGCGGCTGATCCGTGCGCTGGACATGCTGCGCAACAAGCGGGACGCGAACCCGCCGAAGAAGCACGGCAACCTGCCGCTCTGACGATGCTCGAGAAGGTGCTGGTCGCGAACCGCGGCGAGATCGCGCTGCGCATCATCCGCGCGTGCCGGGAGCTGGGCATCCGCTCCGTGGCGGTCTATTCGGAGGCGGATCGCCTGTCGCCGCACGTGCAGGCGGCGGACGAGGCGTACCTGCTGGGCCCGGCGCCGTCGTCGGAGAGCTACCTGCGCATCGACCGTCTGATCGAGGTCGCGCAGCGAGCGGGCTGCGACGCGGTGCACCCCGGCTACGGCTTCCTGGCGGAGCGCGCGCCGTTCGCGGCCGCCGTGGAGCAGGCGGGTCTGACCTTCGTCGGGCCGCCGGCCTCCGCGATCGAGGCGATGGGCGACAAGACGGCGGCGCGGCGGCGCATGATCGACGCGGGCGTCCCGGTCGTGCCGGGCATGGCCGAGCCGGCGGAGGACGCGGCGACGGCGCTGCGCGAGGCGGAGTCGATCGGCTACCCGGTGCTGCTGAAGGCTGCGGCGGGTGGCGGCGGCAAGGGCATGCGCGTGGTGCACGAGCCCGGCGAACTGGAGAAGGCGTTCGCCGCCGCTTCGAACGAGGCGACCAATGCGTTCGGCGATGGTCGCGTCTACCTGGAGCGCTACCTGACCGGCCCGCGCCACATCGAGATCCAGGTGCTGGCGGACGCACACGGCCACACGATCCACCTGGGCGAGCGCGAGTGCTCGATCCAGCGCCGGCACCAGAAGATGATCGAGGAGGCGCCGTCCTCGGTGCTGACGCCCGAGCAGCGCGAGGCGATGGGCAGCGCGGCGGTCGCGGCGGCGCGCGCGGTCGGCTATCGCAACGCCGGCACCTGCGAGTTCCTGTGGCAGGACGGCGAGTTCTTCTTCCTGGAGATGAACACGCGCATCCAGGTCGAGCACCCGGTCACGGAGCTGGTCACGGGGCAGGACCTGGTCGCCTGGCAGCTGCGCATTGCGGGCGGCGAGCGGCTGGACCTGCGGCAGGAGGACGTGGTGCTGCTCGGCCACGCCATCGAGTGCCGCATCACCAGCGAGGACCCCGACAACGGCTTCATGCCGTCCACGGGCCGCATCCGCCTGCTGGAGATCCCGGCCGGCCCGGGGGTGCGCTGGGACGGCGGCGTGGCGGAGGGCGTGGAGGTCTCGCTGTACTACGATCCGATGCTGGCCAAGCTGATCGTGCACGCGCCCGACCGCGCGCAGGCGATCGACCGCATGGACCGCGCACTCACGGAGCTGCGCGTGGTGGGCGTGGAGACCAGCGTGCCGTTCCATCGCCGGGTCATGCGCGAACCGGACTTCCGCGCGGGGCGGCTGGACATACGCTACCTGGAAAAGCACCAGGACGTGCTGCGGCGCGAACCGGGTGAGGACCTGCTGGGCGCCGTCTCGGTCGCGGCCGCGCTGCTCGAGGAGGAGCACCGGCGCCGCCGCACCGCGCCGCGCACGGCGGGCGGCGCGTCCGCGCCGGCGTCGCGCTGGCGTGACATGGGCTGGCGGAGCGGCCCGTGAGCGGCGCGGCAGGGACCGGGCGGGAGGCGGTCGTGTCGATCGATGGCATCGCCGCGGGGGGCGCGGGCGTCGGTCGGCTGCCGGACGGTCTCGCGGTGTTCGTCCATCGCACCGCCCCCGGCGAGCGGGTGCGCGTGGCCGTGACCGAGCGGAAGCGCCGCTGGGCGCGGGCGCGCCTGGTCGACGTGATCGAGGCGACGCCGGAGCGGCGCGACGCGCCATGTCCGTACTATGCGCGCTGCGGCGGCTGCACGCTCGAGCACCTGGACTACTCCGCGCAGCTGCGCGCCAAGGCCTCGCTGGTCGCCGAGGCGCTGCGCCGCATCGGCGGGCTGGACATCGCCGAGCCGCCCGCCGTCACCGCCTCCCCGGACGAGTTCCGCTACCGCAACCGCGTCAGCTTCGCGCTGCGGCGTCTGCGGGGCGGGCGAGTGGTGGCCGGCTTCCACGAACTCGAGCGGCCGGACCGCATCGTGGACATGGACGGCGGCTGTCTGCTGCCGGAGCCGGCGCTGGCCCGGGCCTGGAGCGGCCTGCGCGCCGCGTGGGGCGCGGGTGCCGCGCGGCTGCCGGCGGGTGCGTCGCTCCGACTCACGCTGCGCGCTTCCGCGGCCGGGGAGGTGGTGCTGCTCGTGGAGGGCGGGCGCGGCGATGGCGATGCGGAGGCGCTGCTGCGGGAGGTGCACGGGCTGCGTGCGGTGTGGCACGCCGAATCAGCGGGCGAGGCGCCCCGGCTCCTGGCCGGCGTCGAGACGGTCGCGGAGCGCTGGGGCGAGCGTATGCTGCCGCTGGGCCGGCGCGCGTTCGTGCAGGTGAATCGCGCGGCGGCGCGGCTGCTCGAGGCGCACGTGCTGGCGCTGGCCGGACGGGGCGCGGGCCGCGTCGTCGACGCGTACTGCGGCATCGGCGAGTACGCACGGGAGCTGGCGCGGGACGGGTGGCAGGCCGTCGGCATCGAGCTGGACGAGGACGCCGTGTTCGCAGCCCGGGACGGCGCGCCCGACCAGGCGCGCTTCGTGGCCGGCGACGTCGCGGAGCATCTGCCGCGCGAGCTGCCGGCCGATCTCGTGATCCTGAACCCGCCGCGCGGCGGCGTGGACCAGGCGGTGGTCGATGCGCTGCGCGCGCGGCCGCCGCGCCGCATCGTCTACGTGAGCTGCGATCCCGCGACGCTGGCGCGCGACCTGTCCCGGCTGGGCGATCCCTTCCGCATCGGCTCGCTGCACTGCTTCGATCTTTTCCCGCAGACCGCTCACGTGGAAACGGTCGTGGAGCTGACATGCGCTATTACGTGACCGTGGCGGGCGAGACCCGCGAGGTCGAATTGTCGGGCGATGGGGTCCGGCTCGACGGCCGGGAGGTGGAGGTCGACCTGCGGCCCGTGCCCGGCACGGATCTCTGGCACCTGATCCTGGACGGCGGCTCGTGGACGTTCGTCGCGCGCCGCGGCGAGGCCGGCTGGGAGCTGCACGTCGCCGGCACGCGCCACGAAGTGGACGTGGTGGACGAGCGGACGCGCGCGATCCGGACGCTGACGGGTCGCACGGCGGCCGCGCGTGGCCCGGCACCCGTGCGCGCGCCCATGCCGGGGCTGGTCACGCGCGTGGAGGTCGAGGTCGGGCAGACGGTCGCGGCCGGGCAGGGCGTCGCCATCATCGAGGCGATGAAGATGGAGAACGAGCTCAAGGCGGACGCGGCCGGCGTGGTCGCGAAGATCCTGGTCGAGGCCGGCCAGGCGGTGGAGAAGGGCGCCGTCCTGATCCAGCTCGAGGCGCCGGAGCCGGCATGAGCAAGCGCAGCGAGGAGCGCGCAGCGCCGGAAACGACCAGCGGCATGCCCATCGAACGCGTGTACGGCCCGGACGACGTCGCGCTGGATCCCGCCGCCGACCTGGGGGAGCCGGGCGCGTTTCCCTACACGCGCGGCGTGTACCCGACGATGTACCGCGGCCGGCTCTGGACCATGCGCCAGTACGCCGGCTTCGGCACGGCGCAGGAGACCAACGCCCGCTATCGCTACCTGCTCGACCATGGGCAGACCGGCCTGTCCGTCGCGTTCGACCTGCCCACGCAGATGGGCTACGACTCGACGCACGACATGGCGAGCGGGGAGGTGGGGCGCGTGGGCGTGGCCATCGACACGCTGGACGACATGCGCACGCTGTTCGACGGCATCCCGCTGGAGCGCGTGTCCGTCTCGATGACGATCAACGCGACCGCGTCGATCCTGCTGGCGCTGTACGTAGCGCTGGCCGACGAGCGCGGTGTGCCGCGTGAGTCGCTGAGCGGCACCATCCAGAACGACATCCTGAAGGAGTACATCGCCCGCGGCACGTATATCTATCCGGTGGAGCCGAGCCTGCGGCTGGTGACGGACACTTTCGCGTTCTGCGCCGACGAGGTGCCGCGCTGGAACACGATCTCGATCAGCGGCTACCACATCCGCGAGGCGGGCGCGACGGCCGCGCAGGAGGTCGCGTTCACGTTCGCCAATGCGCTGGAGTACGTGCGGCGGGCGGTGGACGCGGGGCTGGCGGTGGACGACTTCGCGCCGCGACTGTCGTTCTTCTTCGCGTCGCACAACGACCTGTTCGAGGAGGTCGCCAAGTTCCGCGCGGCGCGGCGGCTGTGGGCGCGGCTGATGCGCGATCGCTTCGGCGCGTCCGACGAGTCCTGCCGGTTGCGCTTCCACACGCAGACGGGCGGCGTGACACTGACGGCGCAGCAGCCGCTGAACAACGTCGTGCGGGTGACGGTGCAGGCGCTGGCCGCGGTGCTGGGCGGCACGCAGTCGCTGCACACCAACGCGTACGACGAGGCGCTGGCGCTGCCGACGGAGCAGTCGGCCAAGCTGGCGCTGCGCACGCAGCAGGTGCTGGCGCACGAGTCCGGCGTGACGGAGACGGTGGATCCGCTCGCGGGCAGCTACTACGTCGAGCGGTTGACGTCCGACCTGGAGGAGCGGGCGCGCGCCTACCTGGACCGGGTGGACGAGCTGGGCGGCGCGGCGCGCGCGGTGGAATACTTCCAGGAGGAGATCCACCGCTCGGCCTACCGGCACCAGCTGGCGGTCGAGGCGGAGGACCGGGTGGTGGTGGGCGTGAACCGCTTCCGCGAGGAGGGCGCGGCGGCCCGGATCGCCCAGCCGGACTACGGTGCGCTGGAGCGGGCACAGCGCGAGCGGGTCGAGGGTATCCGCTCCCGCCGCGACGCCGATGCGGTCACCGCTGCGCTGCGGGCAGTGGACGAGGCGGCCGGCTCGGGTGCGAACCTGATGCCGCCGATGGTCGCCGCCGTGAAGGCGATGGCGACGCTGGGCGAGATCGCCGACGTGCTGCGCGGCCGCTGGGGTGTGTACCGGCCGGCCTCCTGACCGGCCAGACGAATCACGAACGAAGACGATGCCGACTTACGAATACCGCTGCCCGAAGGGGCACGAGTTCGAGCTGTTCCAGAAGATGACGGACGAGCCCGTGGCCGAGTGCCCGGAGTGCGGCCAGCTGTCCGAGCGCCAGCTGTCGGCCGGCGCCGGGCTGCTGTTCAAGGGTTCCGGTTTCTACATCACGGACTACCGCAACGACAGCTATAAGAAGGCCGCGGACAAGGAGTCCGGCGGCGGAAAGAGCGAAGGCAAGGCCGAGTCGAAGAAGGACAAGGCTTCGGGCGGCGACAAGTCCGCGGGTGGCGGCGCCGCGAAGGCGACCGGCGACTGATGTCCGTCGAGACGCTGGAGCGGGAGCTGCGCCGCGTCGCGTCCGAACTGGGCGCGGACGACGTGGACGTGCGCCTGGAGCGGCCTCGCAATCCCGAGCACGGCGACTTCGCGAGCAACTTGGCCATGGCGCTGGCGGGCCGGCTGTCCAGCCCGCCACGCACCGTGGCGGAGCGCATCCGCGAGAAGCTGGACCTGGCGGGCGCGGGCATCGCATCCGTCGAGATCGCGGGACCAGGCTTCCTCAACTTCCGCCTGAGCGCGGACGCCTTGGAGGACCGGCTCGCCCGCGTGCTGCGCGAGGGGGAGCGCTACGGGCGCCTCGAGGGCACCGGCCGCCGGGTGATGGTCGAGTTCGTCTCCGCCAACCCGACCGGGCCGCTGCACGTGGCGCATGCGCGCGGCGCCGCGCTGGGCGATGCCATCGCCAGCCTGCTCGAGGCCACGGGCGACACCGTCACGCGCGAGTTCTACATCAACGACGCGGGCGTGCAGATCGACCGCATCGCGTCCTCGCTGGACGTGCGCTGGCGGCAGCTGCGCGGGGAGGACGTCCAGCTGCCCGAGGACGGCTATCGCGGCGAGTACGTGGTCGAGGCGGCGAAGCAGGTCGACGAGGAGCTGGGCGAGCGGCTGACGGGGCTCGGCCTCCAGGAGCGGCAGGCGCTGCTGCGCGACTGGGCGGTGACCCGCTTCCGGCTCGAGCACGACCGCGATCTGCGCGGCTTCGGCGTCGTCTTCGACGAGTACTACCCGGAGACGCGCATCTACGAGCGGGGCCTGATCGACGAAACGCTGGCGGAGCTGGCCGAGCGCGGCCTCACCTACGAGCACGAGGGTGCGCTCTGGCTGCGCACCAGCGACTTCGGCGACGACAAGGATCGCGTCCTGGTCAAGGGCGACGGCAGCTACACCTATTTCCTGCCGGACCTGGCCTACCACCGCGACAAGTGGCGGCGCGGCTTCGAGCACGTCATCGACGTGTGGGGCGCGGACCATCACGGCTACGTGCCGCGCATGAAGGCGGCCCTGAGCGCGCTCGACCACGAGGACTTTCTCGATGTCGAGATCGTGCAGATGGTGAAGATCATGCGCGGCGGGCGCGAGGTGCGGCTGAGCAAGCGCGCCGGTGAGGTGATCACGCTGCGCGACCTGGTCGAGGAGACGGGCGTGGACGTGGCGCGCTACTTCTTCCTGATGCGCCGCGGCGATGCGCAGATGCTGTTCGACCTGGACCTGGCGCTGGACCAGTCGGACAAGAACCCCGTCTACAAGGTGCAGTACGCGCACGCGCGGCTGGCCAGCATCTTCAGGAAGGCGGGGCAGGACCCGAAGACACTGGGGCCGGACGCGCCGCTCGCGCGCCTCGACCACCCGATGGAGCAGGACCTGATCAAGCAGCTGGCGCGCTATCCCGAGGTGGTGGAGCGCGCGGCGGCGCAGCGCTCGCCTCACGTGGTGGCGGAATACCTCGAGGAGACTGCGGGCGTGGTCAACTCGTGGTACCATGCGGGGAACCCCAGCCGCAACCCGGAGCTGGCCGTGCTGGTGGACGACGAGCAGCTGCGTCGGGCGCGGCTCGCGCTGGCGCGCGGAATCCAGATCGTGCTGTCGAACGGGCTCGGCCTGCTCGGCATCACCGCACCCGAACGAATGCAGCGGGAGGAGGAGTCGTGAGCCTGGTCGTCGTGGGGAGTGTGGCGCTGGACTCGGTGGAAACGCCGTTCGGGCGGGCGGAGGAGGTGCTGGGCGGCTCGGCCAGCTTCTTCAGCGCGGCGGCCTCGCTGTTCCACCCCGTGCAGCTGGTGGGCGTGGTGGGGGACGATTTCCCGCTGGACGCGCTGGATTTCCTGAAGCCGCGCGGCGTGGACCTGGGCGGGCTCTCCACGGAGCATGGCGAGAGCTTCCGCTGGTCCGGTCGCTACGACTACGACCTGAACACCGCGCACACGCTGGAGACGCGGCTGGGCGTGTTCGCCGACTTCGATCCGGTGCTGCCGCAGTCGTTCCGCTCGGCCGACTGGGTGTTCCTGGCCAACATCGATCCGGAGCTGCAGCTCGGCGTGCTGGAGCAGGTCGAGAAGCCGCGCCTGATCGCGGCCGACACCATGAACTACTGGATCGCGGGCAAGCGGGACGCGCTGGTCGAGCTGATCGGACGGATCGACGTGCTGCTGCTCAACGACGCGGAGATCCGCCAGCTCACGGGTCAGATGAACCTGGCCCGCGCCGCGCGCGCGGTGATGGAGATGGGGCCGTCCACGGTGGTCGTGAAGAAGGGCGAGCACGGCGCCATGCTCTTCTCGGGCGACGCGGTGTTCTTCGTGCCCGGCTATCCGCTCGAGACCATCTTCGACCCGACCGGCGCGGGCGACAGCTTCGCCGGCGGCTTCCTCGGCTACCTGGCCCGCTCCGGCAGCACGGACATCGATCACCTGCGCCGCGCCATGGTGTTCGGCTCCGCACTCGGCTCCTTCGCCGTCGAGGCCTTCAGCGTCGAGCGGCTGGTGGCGCTCACGGAAGGCGAGGTGATCGACCGGGTGGGGCGTTTCCGGGACATGACGCGCTTCCGCATGCCGGAGCCCGCCGCGGCCGAGACATGAGCGAACGGGCAGAAAGGGGCGGCGGGGGCGGCGGACTCAGCTACCGCGATGCCGGCGTGGACCGCGCCGCGGCCGAGCGGACCAAGCGCGGCATCGGCGCGCTGATCGAATCGACGCGCGTGGCCGGCGTGCTGTCGCAGCCGGGCGGCTTCGGTGGGCTGTTCCGCGTGCCCGGCGACTACGACGCGCCCGTGCTCGTGGCGAGTGCGGACGGCGTGGGCACCAAGCTCAAGGTGGCCATGCGCGCGGGCGTGCACGACACGGTCGGTCGGGACCTGGTGAATCACTGCGTCAACGACATCCTGGTCGAGGGCGCGGCGCCGCTCTTCTTCCTGGACTACGTCGGCATGGGCGTGCTGGAGCCGGGCATCGTCGAGGACCTGGTCGCCGGCGTGGCGGCCGGCTGCCGCGACAACGGCTGCGCGCTGCTGGGCGGCGAGACCGCCGAGATGCCCGACTTCTACGACCCCGGCGAGTACGACCTGGCCGGCTTCATCGTCGGCGTGGTCGAGGAGGATGGGCGGCCGTCGGCCTCCCGCGTCCGCGAAGGCGACGCTCTGATCGGGCTCGCGTCCGACGGATTCCACACCAACGGCTACTCGCTGCTGCGCAAGCTGCTCTTCGAGCGCATGGGACTGGACATCGGCGACCGGTTCCCGGACGTAGAGGCGAGCGTGGGCGAGGTGCTGCTGCGCGTGCACCGGCCATACGCGCGGCCGCTGCTGCCGCTGATCCGCGACGGCCGGGTCGCCGCGCTGGCGCACATCACGGGCGGCGGCATACCGGGCAACCTGGACCGCTCCATCCCGGACGGCCTGACGGCCGTGGTCGGGACGGACAGCTGGGCGGTGCCGCCCGAGTTCGAGGCCGTTGCCCGCCACGGCCGGATCGAGCGCGAGGAGATGTTCCGCACGCTCAACATGGGCGTCGGCATGATCGCGGTCTGCCGGGACGCGGACGCGGACGACGTGGTGCGTGAACTCGGCGCCGCAGGCGAGACGGCGTGGCGGCTGGGTCATGTCGAATGTCGCGGCACCGACGCCCTGCCCGTGCGACTGCACCCCTGAACCCGACGTGACCCTGTCTTCTACGCCGATGCCGGTCCGCACCCTGATCGCGCTGATCCTTATCGCCGTGGCCGCACCGCATTCCGCCGCGCAGGAGATCGCACGCGCCTGCGGTGGCGGCACGCGCGACGCCTTCTGCGACGCGGTGGGCGCCGCCGCCGAGCGGGCGCTGCCGCGGGCGGCGCTGGCCGCGGTCGGCGGCAACCCGATCCCCGGCACGGCCAGCACGCTCGGCTTCCGCCTCGCCGACGCGCCGCGCTGGTCGCTCGGGCTCCGCTTCACGGGCGTGGCGTCCTCGCTGCCGGCCGTGGACGCGGCAGCGGAGACCGACGAACTGTCGCCCTTCGCGACGGGGCTCGGGCTGGACGGCGCCGTCGGCATTCTGCAGGGCTGGTCGCCGTTGCCGACCGTGGGCGGCGTCGGCTCGCTCGACGTGCTGGTCGGGGTGAGCCGCGTCGGCTTCGCGGGCGGCCGCGACTACGCCGACTCGTTCTGGAGCTGGGGCGGCGGCGCGCGCGTCGGACTGCTGCGCGAGTCGTTTACCCTGCCCGGTGTGGCGCTCGGCGCCACCTATCGCCGCCTCCAGGGTGTGCGTTTCGGCGACGAGGACCTGGCGGACGCCGAATCGTTCATCGCCGGGGACGTGAACGTGCTGAGCGCCCGCGCCACGGCCGGCAAGACCATCCTGCTGCTCGGTCTCACCGGCGGCGTCGGCTGGGACCGGCTGTCCGGGGACATCCGCGCCGGCGCCACCGGCGGCCTGCCCGAGCGCCGCGGCACGGCGGAGGGCTGGAGCACGGACCGCATGATGGTGTTCGGCAACGCCTCCTACACCTACCTGGTCCTGCACCTGGTACTGGAGGCGGGCTGGCAGGAGGGCGCCGACCTGCCCGCGGGACAGGACGCGGACGACGGCGGCTTCTTCGGCGGCGTTTCGCTGCGGCTCTCCATCTAATCGTGTCCGACCACGACGCGCGGCACATGCGGCGCGCGCTGGACCTGGCCGCGCGCGGCTGGGGTGCCGTGCAGCCCAATCCGCTGGTGGGGGCGGTGGTGCTGGACATGGACGGCGCGGAGGTCGGCGCGGGCTGGCACGAGCGCTGGGGCGCCGCGCACGCCGAGGTGGTCGCGCTGCGGGCGGCCGGCGATCGGGCGCGCGGCGGCACGCTGTACGTGACCCTCGAACCCTGCCGACACCACGGCAGGACGCCGCCCTGTACCACGGCCGTCAGGGAGAGCGGTGTGCGCCGTGTCGTCATCGCTGCGCCCGATCCCAACCGGGAGGCGGCGGGCGGCGCGGACGAGCTGCGCTCGGCCGGCATCGAGGTCGCGCAGGGGGTGCTCGAGCGGGAGGCGCGCGATCAGAACGCCGCATTCTTCACCTGGCACGAGCGCGGCAGGCCATTCGTGGCCCTGAAGTTCGCGCTCTCGCTGGACGGGCGACTGTCGGCCCGCGCCGGCGCGCACACCCGCATCACCGGCCCGGAAGCCGATGCCGAGGTGCAGCGCCTGCGCGCCGGCTTCGACGCGATCCTGGTCGGCGCCGGCACGGTGCGCGCCGACGATCCGCTGCTGACCGTGCGCGGGGAGGTGCGGCCGCGCACGCCGCCGGTGCGCATCGCCGTGGACACGAGGCTGGACGTCGTGCCGGGTCGCAGGCTGAGCGACACCGTGGCCGCGCCCACGTGGGCGCTGCACGGTCCCGCTGCGCCCGCGGAGCGCCGGCGCGAGCTGGAGCGGGCGGGCGTCCGGCTGCTCGAGGTGCCGCTCGTGGAGGCGGGCCTGGACATGGCCGGGGCGCTGGACCGGCTGGGGGAGGAGGGCGTGCGCTCGGTGTTCTGCGAGGGTGGTGGCCGTCTGGGCGCCTCGCTGCTGCGAGCGAACCGGGTCGACCGGCACTACCTTTTCGTCGCGCCGGTGCTGCTGGGCGGGGACGGGGCGCGCGCGTACCCCGACGGGACCGTTCCCGCGGCGCCCGTCCGCTGGCGGCGCGTCGCAGCGCGCAGCCTGGGCGCCGATACGATGATCGAGCTGGCACCGCTGGAGGAGGCCTGATGTTCACGGGCATCGTCGAGGAGGTCGGGACGCTGGACGCCGCCGAGGCGTCGGGCGACAAGCGTCGGCTGCGCATCCGCGCCCGCGAGGTGCTGTCGGACCTGTCGCTGGGCGCGTCGGTCGCCGTGAACGGCGTCTGCCAGACCGTGGTCGCCTTCGACGACGACGGCTTCGAGGTCGAGGCGATCCGCACGACCCTCGAGCGCACCACGCTCGGGCGACTTTCCGTGGGCGACCGGCTCAACCTGGAGCGGCCGCTGGCGCTGGGTGGACGCCTGGGCGGGCACCTGGTGCAGGGTCACGTGGATGGCGTCGGCACCATCCGCGACGTGCGTCCAGGGGAGGAGCACGTGCTGGTGGACGTCGCCGTGCCGGAGGACGTGGCACGCGTGACCGTGCTGCACGGCTCCATCGCGCTGGACGGTGTCAGCCTGACCGTGAACGAGCTGCCGGAAGCCGGCGTCGTGCAGGTGGCGCTGATCCCGTTCACGCGTGAACACACCACCTTCACGGACCCGCAGCCGGGCAGCGAGGTAAACGTGGAGGGCGATCTGGTCGGCCGCATGCTGGCCCGCTTCGCCGAGCAGTGGCTCGGCCAGCGTGCGCCCGGCGCCTGAAGCAACGACACGAGGACGGCACATGCCTTTCGATACGGTGGAGCGCGCGCTCGACGAGATTCGTCGCGGCCGCATGGTCATCGTCGCGGACGACGAGGACCGGGAGAACGAGGGCGACCTGGTCGCGGCGGCGTCGGCGGTGGACCCGGCCATGGTCAACTTCATGGCCACGCACGGCCGCGGCCTGATCTGCGTGGCGCTGCCGCCCGAGCGCGCGGACGCGCTGGACCTGACGCCCATGACGGACCAGAACCGCGAGTCGCAGCGCACCGCGTTCACCGTCTCGGTGGACGGCCACCCGCGGCACGGCGTCAGCACGGGCATCAGCGCGTCGGACCGTGCGAAGACCATCGCGCTGCTGGCGGACGAGGCCACGCAGCCGAGCGACCTGGTGCGGCCGGGGCACATCTTCCCGCTGCGCGCGGTGCCGGGCGGGGTGCTCCGCCGCGTCGGTCAGACGGAGGCCTCCGTGGACCTGGCGCGGCTGGCCGGGCTGCCCCCCGTCGGCGTGATCTGCGAGATCCTGAACGAGGACGGCACCATGGCGCGCCGTCCGGACCTGGAGCGCTTTGCCGAGAAGCACGGGCTGGCGTTCATCACGGTCGCGCAGATCGTTGCGCACCGCCTGCGCAACGAGCGGCTGGTGCGCCGCATCGCGGAAGCGACGCTGCCCACGCGCCACGGCGAGTTCCGCGTCATGGCCTTCGAGAACCAGCTGGATCATCACGAGCACATCGCCATCGTCAAGGGTGAGCCGGAGGGCGAGCAGGACGTGCTCGTGCGCATGCATTCGGAGTGTCTGACCGGGGACGTTTTCCATTCCCTGCGCTGCGACTGCGGCGAACAGCTGCAGGCGGCACTGCGCAGCATCGACCAGGCCGGGCACGGCGTGGTGGTCTACCTGCGGCAGGAAGGGCGCGGCATCGGGCTCGGCAACAAGATCCGCGCGTACGGGCTGCAGGACGCGGGCAGCGACACCGTCGAGGCCAACGAAGCGCTCGGCTTCAAGCCCGATCTGCGCGACTACGGCATCGGCGCCCAGATCCTGCTGGACCTCGGCCTCTCGTCGATCCGGCTGCTCACCAACAACCCGCGCAAGATCGTGGGCCTGGAGGGCTACGGCCTGGAAGTGACCGGGCGTGAACCGCTCGAGATCGAGCCCGGCGACCACAATCGCGACTACCTCGACACCAAGCGGCGCAAGCTGGGACACATGCTGGGCGGACCGCGACTGGTCGAGGGAGGCGGGCGTTGAAGGAGCACCGCGGAGCGCTCGAAGCGGCCGGCCATCGTTTCGCCATCGTCGCGTCGCGCTTCAACGCCGTCGCCACGGAACGGCTGGTGGCGGGTGCGCGCGCCTGCCTGGTGCAGCATGGCGCGGACGACGACAGCATCGAACTGTACTGGGTGCCCGGCGCGTGGGAGCTGGCCATCGCCGCGGACCGCGTGGCCGCGACCGGCCGCTTCGCCGCCGTGATCGCCATCGGTTGCGTGGTGCGTGGCGATACGCCGCACTTCGATTACGTGTGCGGCTCGGCCGCGACCGGGTTGACCGACGTCTCGCTGCGGCACTCGCTGCCGGTCGCGTTCGGCGTGCTCACCACCGACACGGCGGACCAGGCCATGCAGCGTGCCGGGGGCAAGCACGGCAACAAGGGCTGGGAAGCGGCACTGGCCGCTCTCGAGACGGTGAACCTGCTGGACCGGGTGGAAGCGTGAAACAACGGAGTCGGGCGCGCGGATGGGCGCTGCAGGTCTTGTATGCATGGGAGGCGCGCAGGCCGAGCCGGGACATCGATGATGTGCTCGAGGAGTTCCTGACCACGCGCCGCATCCATCCGGACAGCCGGGCCTACCTCCGCTCGCTGGTCGGGCTGGTCGAGACGCACCTGCGGGACATCGATGCCTCGCTCTCCGAGTCGCTGACCAACTGGCGGCTCGAAAGGCTCTCCGTGATCGACCGCAACGTGCTGCGCATCGGCGCGGCCGAGCTGCTGCACGCCGACGACGTGCCGCCGCGCGCCGCGCTGCAGGAGGCGATCATCCTGGCCGAGAAGTACGGCACCGACGAGAGCCCGCGCTTCGTGAACGGCGTGCTCGACGCGCTCATGCACGCGCGCAGCGGGGAGGGCGCGGGCGGGAGGGAGCGGCGCTGAGGCTGCTGGTCGCCAACTGGCAGGACCGCACCAATCCGCTTTCGGGCGGCGCGGAGATCCACCTGCACGAGGTGTTCGGCCGCCTCGCCGGTCGCGGCCATCAGGTCGACCTGCTGGTCTCCGGTTTCGAAGGCGCCGCGCCCCGCGAGCGCCTGGACGGCATGGACGTGCACCGCGTCGGAGGGCGCCATACATTCAGCCTCGCGGCACCGCGGTACTACCGACGGCACCTGGCCGGCAGGGCCGACGTGCTGATCGAGGACCTGAACAAGGTGCCGCTGTTCAGCCCCTTCTGGTCGCGGGAGCCCTTGGTCCTGCTCGTGCACCATCTCTTCGGCGGGACCGCCTTCCAGGAGGCGTCCGTTCCCGTCGCCGCCGCGACCTGGCTCCTCGAGCGCCCGCTCGGCGCAGTCTATCGCGGCTCGCCGACGGTGGCCGTATCGGAGAGCACCAAACAGGACCTGGTGGCGCGCGGACTGCACGGGACCGACATCGAGGTGATTCCCAACGGCGTGGACCTCGACCTGTTCTCGGCCGGCGGCGAACGGGCGGCCGAGCCGACCGTCCTGTATCTCGGCCGGCTCAAGCGCTACAAGCGCGTGGATCTCGTGTTGCGATCGTGTGCCATTCTGCGGGACCGTGGCATCGATTTCCGGCTGGTACTCGCCGGCACCGGGGACGACGAGGATCGTCTGCGCGGCATCGTCGCCGAGCTGGACCTGCAGGACCGCGTCGCTATGCCCGGCTTCGTCAGCGAGGAGGAAAAGCTGCGACTGTTCCGCTCGGCCTGGGTGCATGTCTTCACCTCGCCCAAGGAAGGTTGGGGCATCTCCAACCTCGAGGCGGCGGCGTGCGGCACGCCCACGGTCGCGAGCGATTCGCCCGGCCTGCGCGAGTCGGTCGTGGATGGCCGGACGGGCTTCCTGGTGCCGCACGGCGACACGACCGCGGTCGCAGACCGCATCCAGTCCGTGCTGCTCGATCCGTCTCTGCGGGACCGCCTGGGTCGCCAGGCACGCGCCTTCGCAGAGCGGTTCTCCTGGGACGCGGCCGCCGACCGCATGGAGCGCTATCTCCATGCGCTGCCGACGGTTGGCTCCGCGGCCCCGCTTCCTTCCCATCCCTCTTCCAGGGAGGTACGATGAACGTCACCATCAACGCCCTGCATTGCTCCATCCCCGACAGCCTGCGGACGACCGCTTCCCAGCGCATGGAGCGGCTCACCCGATTCCACCCGCGCGTCGCCGACGCGCAGGTCACCTTCGATCGATCCGGCGCGGGCCCAGAGGTCGAGGCGCGCCTGGCGATCCCCGGCATCGATCCGCTGGTCGCGCGGGCGGAGGCGGCGTCCTTCGACGCCGCGCTAGATCGCGCCGCCGACCGCCTCGAGCGCCAGCTGAAGCGTACGCGTGAGCGGCGCGTCTCCCGCGCGCTGCGTCGCCGCCGCGCGGCGGCGACCCCCGAGCTGGAAGCCTGAGCCACACGTGAAGACGCTCGCCATCTCCAGGCTGCTCGACAGCAAGCGCGACAGCCTGGCGCTCGAGCTGCTGAACGAGGGCGCGGACCTGGAACGCCGGATCGTCGATCCGAGCGTTTCCAGTCCCGGCCTGGTGCTGGCAGGCTTCACTCGCCGGTTCCCCAGCGGCCGGCTCCAGGTGCTGGGCGAAACGGAGATCAGCTTTCTCCGCTCGCTGGAGCCGGCCGACCTGGAGCGCACCGTGAGGCAGTTCCTCGATCTGGACGTACCGGCGCTGGTCGTGACCAAGGGGCAGACCGTACCGGACGTGCTGCTGCAGGCCGCGACCACGCGCGGCGTGCCGCTGATCCGCACGCGGCTCAAGACGGGCGACTTCTTCCGCCGCGTCCAGCCGTTCCTGACCGACCACTTCGCACCGAGCACCACCGTGCACGGCTCGCTGGCCGACGTCTACGGTGTCGGCCTGCTGTTCGTCGGCCGCAGCGGCATCGGCAAGAGCGAGTGCGTGCTGGACCTGGTCGAGCGCGGGCATCGTCTCGTGGCGGACGACCTGGTCTACGCCACGCGGCGCGGCCACGACGTGCTGATCGGCCGGGGCCACGAGATGCAGGGTCACCACATGGAGATCCGCGGCATCGGCATCATCGACATCAAGGCGCTGTTCGGCATCCGCGCGATCCGGCAGCAGAAGCGCATCGAGGTGGTGGTGCAGCTCGTGGACTGGAACGAACAGGGCGGCTACGATCGCACGGGGCTGGACAACGAGACCACCGAGCTGCTGGACGTCTCGCTGCCGCGGGTATCCGTGCCCCTGAATCCGGGTAAGAACATCACGGTGATCTCCGAGGTCGTGGCGATGAATCACCTGCTGAAGTACTCGGGGGTCAATTCGGCCGAGCTGTTCAACCGTCGTCTGCAGGATGCCATGCGGCCGGTACGGGATTACCTCGAGGAGGATTATGAGTGAAACGTCGGCGGTGCAGGGGATCGTGCTCTGTCACGCCGAGATGGCGGCCGGTATGGTGCAGGCGGCGCGCGACATCACCGGCGTGGACGCCGAGGCGCTGACGCCCCTCAGCAACCGGGACTGCTCGCCGGAGACGTTGACGCGCCGCGTGGAGGGCGCGCTGCGCGGCGGACCGGCGATCGTGTTCACGGATCTCGCAGCCGGCAGCTGCGGCTTCACCGCCCGCCGGCTCTGCCTGAAGCGCGGGGAGGTGGTGGTGGTGTCGGGCGTGAATCTGCCGATGCTGGTCGATTTCGTCATGCACAGGGACATGCCGCTCGGCGAACTGGTGCCGCGTCTCATGGACAAGGGGCGCGCAGGCATCACCGCCAGCGAGCCGGGGCAGGGGAAGAATGAGCGTCGTGCTCTATCGGGTGGATGAGCGGCTGATCCACGGCCAGGTCGTGGTCGGCTGGGGATCACGGCTCGAGCCGGCACTGGTCGTGGTCGTGGACGACGAACTGGCGCGCTCTCCGTGGGAGCAGGAGCTCTACACGCTCGGGCTGCCCGAGGGCGTCCGCGCCGAGTTCCACGATGTGGCGGCCGCACGCAAGCGTCTGCCGTCCTGGCGCGCGGACCAGGAGCGGGTGCTGGTGCTCACACGCGATCTCGCGACCATGCGCCGGTTCGCGGAGGAGGGGACGCTGCGCAGCGAGGAGGTCAACATCGGCGGGATCCATCATGCCGAAGGGCGCACGCGCGTGCTGCCGTATGTCTTCCTCGGCGCGCGGGAGCGGGCGGACATCCAGGGCCTGCTGGACGCCGGCGTCGACGTTTCCGCCCGCGACCTGCCCGGCTCCCGCCGGGTCGATGCGCGTGAGCTCCTCGCCGCCGACTGAGCGCGATTGAGCTGGCTCGTCGCGCTGCTGTGGGGCGGCCTCGTCGGACTGGACGCCACGTCGTTCCCGCAGGCGATGTATTCGCGGCCCCTCGTCGCCGCCACCGTGACCGGCCTGTTCTTCGGCCGGCCGCTGGAAGGGGCGCTGATCGGGGTGGTGCTGGAATTCTTCGCGCTGCCGGTGCTGCCGTTCGGCGCCGCCGCGTACCCGGAGAGCGGCACGGCCGCCGTCGCCGCGGCCGGCGCGTATTTCACGGTGGCCGGCACGCGCGACGACGGGCTGCTGCTGGTCGCCGCCGTGGCGGCCGTGCTGATCAGCCACGTCGCCGGTTATTCGGTGCGCCTGCTGCGCATCCACAATGCGCGCATCGCCCACGGCCTGGCCGACGCCGATGGTCGCGTCGAGCCGGACCGGCTGGAGCACCGTCACCGCGCGGCGATTGCGCTGGACTTCGTGCGCGGCGCAGCCGTGACGGGCGCCGCCGCTCCGGTCGTCGTGCTGATCCTGGTCGCCGCCGAGCGCCTGGGCTGGACCGCGCCGCTCCCACCGCTGCTGATCCTGGCCACTGCCGGCGCCGTCATGGTCGGCTCCACGCTCCAGGTCTTCGGACGCGCACGGCACCACCTCGTCGCCTTCGGCGTCGGCGCGGCCACGGGACTGCTCCTGCTCATGGTGACATGAAGCCGCCACGCCCGCTGTTCCGCGTCTTCCTGCGCTCCTTCTCGGTTCAGGGCTCATGGAACTTCGAGACCATGATCGGCTTCGGCTTCGGCCACGCGCTGCTGCCGCTGCTGCGCTCGCTGCACCGCGAACGGCCGGACGCCCTGCGCGAAGCCGTCGGGCGGCACAGCGGCTTCTTCAACAGCCACCCGTACCTGGCGCCGCTGGCGCTCGGGGCCGTTGCGCGGCTGGAGGCGGAGCGCCAGCCGCCGCAGCTCATCGAACGCTTCAAGACGGCCATCCGTGGTGCGCTGGGCGGCATCGGCGACCAGCTGGTCTGGGCGGGTTGGCGGCCCGTCTGCACGCTCGCGGCGCTGGCCCTGCTGCTGCTGGGCGCGCCCTGGTGGCTGGGGGTGGCAACGTTCCTGCTTCTGTATAATGCCGGGCACCTGGGGCTGCGCTGGTGGTCGTTCACGGTCGGCTGGACCGATTCGCTGCGGCTGGCGGCGACGCTGCGCTCCAGCTGGATCTGGCGCGCGGAGCGCGTGCTGCACCGGGCCGGCCCCTTCCTGGTGGGTCTGGTGATCGTGGTCCTGGCCGGCCGCGGCGTCGGCGGCGAGGCGGGCGGTGCCGTAGCCCTGACAGTGGCGGCGGCCGCCGCGATCGGCGCCGCGGCGGGTCAGGCCGCGCGACGCCCGCTCGAGGTCGCGCTGCTGTTGCTCGTGCTCGTCGGTTTCCTCTGGAGCGGCAGGTGACGGTGCCCAACGAAGTCCAGACGACGGTGCGGGTCCGCAACCGGTACGGCCTGCACGCACGGCCCGCGGCGGAGTTCGTCAAGCTTGCGGGCCGGTTCCGCGCCGATGTATGGGTCCGGAAGGAGGACGTCGAGGTGAGCGGCAAGAGCATCATGGGCGTCATGATGCTGGCGGCCGAGAACGGCAGCGAGCTGGCCATCCGCGCGGTCGGTGAGGACGCGGAGGAAGCGGTGGACGCGCTGGTCCAGCTCGTGGAACGCGGCTTCGGGGAGGCCTGAGCGTGGCCATCGTGCGGGACGGAATCGCGGCATCGGCCGGCATCGTGGTCGGCCCGGCACGGCGCATCGACTGGGAGGCGCCGCGCGTCCCGCACGAGACCATCGACCCGCAGAGCGTCGAGACGGAGGTCGCCCGCTTCCGCGCCGCCTGTGACGGGGCGCGCGAGGAGATCGCTCAGCTGAAGGCATACGCCGCCGAGCGGCTCGGCCCGGTCGAGGCGCAGATCTTCGAGCCGCAGCTGCTGATGCTGGAGGACGCCGAACTGATCGGCCGGACCGAGGCCTACATCCGCGACAACCGGCTGTCCGCGCCTCGCGCCTTCGCGCTGCGCCTGCTCGAGTTCCGTTCCGAGTGGCGCGGCTCCGGCCACCCCATGGTGGTGGATCGGCTGAACGACCTGCTGGACATGGAGATGCGCGTGCTGCGCCGGCTGATCGACGGCAAGGGCACCACGGCGCTGGACCTGGGGCGCGGCGAGAAGAGCATCATCGTCGCGCGTGACCTGACGCCGTCGCTCACCGTGCAGCTGGACCGCGAGTCGGTGCTGGGCATCGCCATCGACGCGGGCAGCCGTACCTCGCACTCGGCGATCATCGCGCGCGCGCTCGGCATCCCCGCCGTGGTCGGCCTCGTCGACCTGGCCGAGCAGGTCCAGGACGGCGACGAGCTGGTGCTCGACGGCAGGGAAGGGCGCATCGTGGTGCACCCCGATCCGGAGCAGAAGGCGCGCTACCGGGAGCGAGACATCCGCGTCCGCGAGTGGGAGCAGGAGCTGGTCCTGCTCGCGCATCTGGAGCCGGTCACGCCCGACCACCAGCCGGTGCTGCTGCGCGCCAACATCGACCTGCCCGCCGAGGCCGAGAATGCGCGCGAGCACGGCGCGCAGGGCGTCGGCCTGTTCCGCACCGAGTTCCTGGTCGTCGGCCGCAGCACGGTGCCGGAGGAGGACGAGCAGTACGAGGCGTACCGGCGCGTCGCGGAACTCTTCCCGCACCACGCTGTCTACATCCGCACCTTCGACCTGGGCGGCGACAAGTTCCCGCGCTTCCTGCACCTGCCGCCCGAGGAGAACCCGTTCCTGGGCTGGCGCGCCATCCGCGTCTGCCTGGACATGCCCGACCTGTTCCGCACGCAGTTGCGCGCGGCGCTGCGCGCCACCGCGCACGGCGATGTCCGCATCATGGTGCCGCTGATCACCGACATCTCCGAGATCCGCGCCACCCGCGAGATGCTGGAGGAGGAGGAGGAGTCGCTGAAGCGCGACGGCATCCCGTACAATCCGGGCTACAAGGTCGGCATCATGATCGAGACGCCGGCCGCCGCGCTCAGCGCCAGTGAGATGGCCCGTTATGCCGACTTCTTCTCCGTCGGCACCAACGACCTGGTGCAGTACACGCTGGCCGTGGATCGCGGCAACGCCAAGCTGGCGCCCCGCTTCAAGCCGTTCCACCCCGCCGTGCTGCGGCTGATGCGCACCACGGCGGCCGCGGCGCGCGCGGCCGGCATCGAGATCAGCTGCTGCGGCGAGATGGCGTCGCACCCGCTGGGCGTGTTCCTGCTGCTGGGCATGAACATCACGTCGCTCAGCATGGGCTCCGCCTCGCTGCCTGAAATCAAGAAGGTGGTGCGGACGGTGCCCATTGCCGCCGCACGCGCGGCCGTGGAGGAGGCGCTCGAGGCGGAGACGCCCGAGGACGTCGCGCAGGTGCTGAAGCGCGGCATCACGCCGCACCTGGACCTGTCCCTGTTCTCCAACCGCTGGACGCTGACGCCGTCGCTGTGAGCGTCGGACCCGTCCCCGTGCACCGGGGTACGGGCGAAGTCGACGAGTTGAAGCGGATTCGTTCCGCCACGTGCGGAGGTAGCACCGATGGTCGAAGTCGTCGTGAAGAGCCTGGGGCTGGATCGCTCCTCCAGCACGCCGGTCGTCATCCTCGAGGAGAAGGAGGGCGAGCGGGTGCTGCCGATCTGGATCGGACCCAGCGAGGCCAGCGCCATCGCCATGGAACTGGCGGGCATGAAGTTCTCCCGCCCGCTCACGCACGACCTCTTCGCCACCGTCGTCGGCGGACTCGGCGGTACGCTGCAGCGCGTGCAGATCACGCGCGTGGTCGAGAACACCTACTACGCCGAGCTCATCATCCAGCGCGACGACGAGATCTTCAGCGTGGACGCGCGGCCGTCGGACTCCATCGCCATCGCACTGCGCATGGACGCGCCCATCTACACCGGCGATTCGCTGCTCGAGACCACGTCCATCGAGGTCTCCGAATCGACCGAGGAGTTCGCCGTCGAACCGGACGCGGAGACGCCGGGCGGTCTCACGGCCGATGAATTGAGCGAACACCTGCGCAGGCTGCATCCGGAGGACTTCGGCCGCTTCAGCATGTGAGGCGGACCATGACCCGCAGCACGCCGCCGCATGCCGCCGCGCTCGCGCTGGCGCTCGCCCTTGCCCTCCCTCTATCGCTCCAGGCCCAGCAGCCGCTGAACGGCGTGGTGGTGGACGGCGGCGGTCAGCCGCTTGCCGGCGCCGTGGTCGTGCTGCACTCGGTTTCCGACGCGGGCGGTGAGGAGCTGGACCGGGATACCACCGGCTCCGATGGCGCCTTCCGCCTCACCGTGCCCGACGACGCGGGCGGGGTGGTCTTCGCCGCGACCCGTATCGACGGTGACCTGTTCGTGGGCGACACCTTCCGCGGCGCTCCGCCGGCCGAGTACGTGCTGCGCGCCGGGCCGGGCGTCGAGCCGTTCCCGATGCCGGCCACTCCTGCGCTGCCGGCACAGCGTGCTCCCGTCGGCACGGCGGACGATTCGCACGGCGGCTTCTGGGTGGCGTTGATCGCACTGGCACTGCTCGCCGCAGTGGCGCTGATCACGCTGCGGGTTCGGCGGCGGCCGCCCGCCTCCCGGGAACTGATGCTGGAGATCGCCCGCATCGACCGCACGACGGCCGAGGGAACGGCCGCCGATCGGCTGCGGGCCCGGCGTGAGGAGCTGATGCAGCGCCTGGAGCAGACCGCGGCGCACGATCGCGCGGGCGGCCTCTGAGCCGACAATGGGTCTGATCACCGATTCCGCGCTGGTCCTCCAGGTCTACTCCTACAGCGAGACCAGCAAGATCCTGCGCCTGCTCACTCGCCGGCACGGACTGGTCTCCGTCATGGCTCGCGGAGCGCTGCGTCCGCGCAGCCGCTACGGTGGCGTGCTCGAGCCGTTCACACAGGGCAGCGCCACCTTCCACTGGAAGGAGAACCGCGAGCTGCAGACGCTGAGCGGCTTCGACCTGGAACGGAGCCGCCAGCGGCTGGGTGACGACCTGGCCCGCTTCGCGACCGCGTCCATGCTCGCCGAGCTGGTGCTGCACACCCGCGTCGAGGCCGCCGACCCCGAACTCTTCGAGCGCCTCGCCGCATGGCTGAACGACCTGGAAACCGGGCCCGCAGCAGAGGTGGAAGCGGTCGGGCTCACCGCCGGCTGGGCGCTGATCACGCACCTCGGCTTCGGGCCGGAGCTGGAGCACTGCTGGCGCTGCGGCGGAGACCTGCCGGTGGGGGAGGACCTCTTCTTCGACTACGCCGCCGGCACCTCCTGCCGGAGCTGCGCCAGCGGTACCGGCCGCTGGATTCCCGCGGATGCCCTGCCCGCGCTGCTCGACATGAGGGGCGGCAGCGTGCCGCGCCTCAGGCGCACGGAGGGCCACTGGGGACTGCTCGAGCGCTTCCTGGCTTTCCACATCACGGACGGCCGCCCCCTCCGCTCCCTGACCTTCCTGGCGGAGACGCTCCAGCCCGCCCCAACAGGGCAGGCCTGATCATTGCAACCCCCGCCCGGGTGGCGGCGTCTCACTTCTTGACCGTCGGGACGGGCCGCCGTAACGTGGACTCGCGGACGTAGACCCGAGACCGTCCCTGAGTCAAAACCCGGAGGGCCATCGCAACTTTCGCTACTGCACAGAATCTGTGCGGAGGTGACGATTGAGACGCGTTTTCAGCGTCGGGGTCATCCTCCTCCTGGCGGGTTGCCTGGTCCCGCAGTCGGCACAGGCGCAGGATCCGGCCGACCCGCCCCCAGTCCGGGAAGATGGTTTCCGATTGGGGCAGAATTATCCCAATCCCTTCAATCCGGAAACGCGAATCCCGTTCGAGTTGGGGGAGTCGCTGTTTGAGAATGGGCAGTCCGCCCGTGTGACGATCCGGATCTACAACGTGCTCCAGCAACTGGTGGCGGTGCCGACGGCGCTCAACCACCCGCTGGGAAACGGCGTACCGGTCGAGAACCTGATCTACACCACGTCGGGTCCGAAGGAGGCCTTCTGGAACGGCCTGGACCTGAACGGTCGGCAGGTGGCGTCCGGCGTGTACTACATGCAGCTGGTCGTCAACGGGCGAAGTCTGGTGCGGAAGATGATCGTCGCGAAATAGCGAATCGTCGGCCGCGCCGGTTCCGGCAGCAACGGAAAAAGCGCCGGTCTCGCATGGCGAGGCCGGCGCTTTCTCGTTCCGCCCGGTCGGGGCTGGATCAGCGCAGCACGTATATGAAACGGCCGCAGTTCTCGCAGTGACGGATCGACCGGTTGGACTCCGCGCCTGCACCATGCGCCGTCGGGATCGACATGAAGCAGGCGTAACAGGTCCCGTTGATCACCGGCGCCACCACGCGTCCCCGTCCGCCGGCGATGCGGCGGTAGCGGGAGCGGATCTGCGGCGAGAGTTCGTTCTCGAGGTTCTCGATCTTGGAGTCGAGCGCCTCGACCGCACGCTCCACGTCCACATTGAACTCCTCGCGCTGCAGCGCACTCTCGCCCTCTTCCTCGGTCAACACCTGCCGCTGCGAGCGCAGGTCCTGGATCTGGAGCAGGGTCTCGAGATCCGGATGCATGCTCAGACCCCCTTCTGCTCGAGCAGCGCCAGGAACTCGTCGGGCTGCTTCATCTCCTGCAGCCGCTCCGGGACATCCGACTCCTTGGCGAACTGCGCGATCTTGCCCAGCACCGGCAGGTACTGGTTGCTCACCTCCAGCGGCGGCGCGACGATCAGGAAGAAGAACTGCGTGCGCCGATCATCGATCGCATCGAAGTCGATCGGCTCCGCCGTGCGCCCGAAGGCGATGCGCAGCCGGTCCACCACGAGCGAGCGGCAGTGGGGAATGGCGATGCCCCGGCCGATGCCGGTGCTGCCCAGGTTCTCCCGCCGCTTGAGCATCTTGAAGAGGATGCCCTGACTCTTCTCGTCCAGGTCCAGAAGCTGGATCATCTCCTTGAGCACCTCGTCCTTGGAGGTGCCTTCGAGGTCCAGCGCGATCACGTCTTTATTGAAAAATTCTCTCAATTGCATGGCTCAGCCTCCCTTTCCCTTGCGGCCTGCGGCACGGCAAGGTATGGGCCGGCGCCACGGGCGTCAAAGGCTCCATGCATTGATCGACCTCGCCGCTAAAACTAGATTCCCGCCATGTTTAGCCAGCTGGAGCAGGACCTGCGCGGCACGCGCGTGCCGCTCTTCCTGGCGCCCCAGGCGGGCGTCAGCGAATCGCCGTTCCGTCGGCTCTGCCGCGAGTACGGTGCGGACGTCGTGGTCAGCGAGTTCGTGAGCGCGGAAGGCATTCGCCGGGGCAGCGAGCGAACCCACGACTACCTGCGCTTCGACGAGGCGGAGCGGCCCATCGGCGTGCAGATCTTCGGCAGCGATCCCACCGCGATGGGGGAGGCCGCCGCGCTGGTCTCGGAGCTGTATGCGCCGGATTTCGTCGACATTAATTTCGGCTGCCCGGTCAAGAAGGTGGTGAAGCGCAACGGCGGCTCTGGCTGCCTGCGCGATCTGGACCTGGTGCAGTCGATCATTCGTGCCGTGGTCGCCGCGACGCCGCTCCCCGTGACGGTCAAGATCCGCAGCGGCTGGGACGAGCCGTCGCGCGACCCGGTGGGCATCGCGCTGCGCTGCCAGGACGCAGGCGCTCGCATGCTGACGCTGCACCCGCGCACGCGCACGGACATGTACTCGGGTGAGGCGCGCTGGGCGGAGATCGCGGCCGTGGTCGATGCCCTGGACATCCCGGTGATCGGCAACGGCGACGTGCGTGATGGCCACGACGCCCTGCGCATGGCGCGCGAGACGGGGTGCGCGGGCATCATGATCGCCCGCGGCTCGCACGGCGCACCCTGGGTGTTCAGGCAGGCGCGCGCGGCGCTGGACGGCCGGCCCGTGCCCGGTGCGCCCGACGCTGCGGACCGTTTCGCCATCGTGCGCCGCCACGCGCGGCTGGCCATCGAGTTCGAGCGGGACGAACAGAAGGCGATGATCGAGTTCCGCAAGCACCTGGGTTGGTACACCAAGGGGCTGCCGGACGGGCGGACCCTGCGCCAGGAGCTGTTCCAGGTGACCAACCTCTCGGAAGCCGAAGCCATCCTGGGCCGCTACCTCGAGCAGCAGCTCGCCCCGGCCGCGTGACGCCCGAGGCCGTTCGCTCGCTGCTCCGCCAGGTGGCGAGCGGCAGCGTGGACGTGGAGGAGGCGCTGAGCGCGCTGCGCTGGGAGCCGGTACAGGAACTGGCCGCCGGCGCGGCGGCGCCGCACGCGCGTCTGGACCACCACCGCATGCTGCGCCACGGCTACCCGGAGGTCGTGCTGTGCGAGGGCAAAACGGTGGAGCAGGTGCGTGCGATCTGCCGCGCGATCGCCGAGCGGGGCGGCGGCTTGCTGGCCACCCGGGCCGATGAGGCGACCCGGGCCGCCCTGGCGCGCGACCACCCGGCCGCGCACGTCAATGAACTGGGCCGCACGGTCCGCGTCGCGGCAGGCGAGCAGCAGCCGGACGAGGACGCGCCGCTGCTGGTGCTGACCGCCGGTACCGGGGACATCCCCGTGGCCGAGGAGGCCGTCGAGACGCTGACCGCGCTCGGACAACCCGTCCAGCGCCTGTACGACGTCGGCGTCGCCGGCATCCACCGCCTGCTGCGCGAGAGCCGGCTGCTCCAGGAGGCGCCCGTCGTGATCGTGGTCGCCGGCATGGAGGGCGCCCTGCCGTCCGTGGTGGGCGGGCTGGTCGCCGCACCCGTCATCGCGGTGCCCACCAGCGTCGGCTACGGCGCCTCCTTCTCCGGGCTGGCCGCGCTGCTCGGCATGCTGAACAGCTGCGCGTCCGGGGTCACCGTGGTCAACATCGACAACGGGTTCGGCGCCGCGTTCGCCGCGCATCGCATCCGGCAGACGGCGGGGCAGCGCGGCAGCGGATGAGGCTGCCGCCCAGCGTCGCCACGGGCGTGGCGGGGATCCTGGTCGCGGCGGGCGCCCTGATCCTCCGCACGCTGCCGGAGCCGATGGGATTGCTGTACGCGCTGTCCGCGGGTGCGGCGGCGCTGGTCGGATTCCATGCCCTGCACGGCGGTCGCCGCCAGGCCTATCTGCTCGCGCTCGCCCCGCTGCTGCTGGTGGCCGCAGCGACGGGCGGGATGCGCACGCCGCTCCTGCCGGTCTTCGCGGTGTGGCTCGCGCTGTCCGTCCGATGGACCGCTCCCGCCGGCGTGGGCGTCGCGGCCGTGGCCATGCTGGTCGGGCTGGTGGTGGTCACTCCCGACCCGGAGTGGCGGGCGGTCCTGGCCGCAGTTCTTGCCGTGGCGGCGGGACTGGCCGGTGCCGCCCTGGCCGGCCGCACGCCGCCCGCGGCCCGGCCGGCGCGCAGTGTCGACTGGCAGGAGCCGCCCAGGGCAACCGCGCCCGCCCGCTCGCCCCAGCTGGCACCCGCGCTCGAGAGCGTGCGCGCGCAGAGCGGCGCACGGCGCGCCGTGATCTGGGAGGTGGACGACGCGCGCAGCCGCGCCAGCGCCGTCCTCGCCGCCGGCGGCGAGGGCCTGCCGCCCGATCGACAGCTGGCCGGCGATCCGATGCGCTGGGTGCTCGAGGAGATGCTGCCGCTTCGCCTGGAACGCGCACCGCGTGGGCTGGGTGGCGCCGATGCCGGTGCCTGCGTCGTCCCGCTCGGCACCCGGCGGCTGCTCTCCCTGGAGTACGCCCACGAAGCGCTGCCCCCCGATGCCGCGCCGGCTGCCGACGCGGGGCGCTACCTGGAGGCGCTGATCGATCTGGAAGAGGCCAGCGCGGACGCGGATCGGGCCACGGCTCGCGCCGCCCGCCTGCTCGAGATGCTGCGCATGATGGGCGAGGCCGCAGATTCCACCGGCCTCGCCTCGCTGCTGCTCGACGCCGCCATGCAGCTGACCGGCGCCACCGGCGCGGCCGCTGCGGCCTGGCAGGACGGGCAGGGCGTCGTGCTCGCCCTCACCGGCGAGGACGGCGGACCACAGCGCGGTACGGTGTTCTCCGGCCGCAGCAGCGAGATGGCCCTGGCCGCCCGCGGCGGGGCCATGCTGGTACGGGAGCGCAGCGGCCTGCTCGGGCGGCAGGAGCTGCCCGTCGCCCATCCCGACGAACGCTGGTTCGCCCAGCCACGCGCTCTGGTCGTACTGCCGCTCGCGGCATCACTGGACAGCGTACAGGGCGTGCTCGCGCTCTGGCACGCACACCGACCCACCATCGACCCGGGCGGCCTCAATGCATTGCAGGCGATCGCACCGTTCGTGGCGCTCGAGATGCGCCAGCTCGAGCGCCACGACGAGCTGCGCCTGCGCGCCGATACCGACGCCCTCACCGGCCTGCCCAACCGCGGCGCCTTCAACGACCGACTGCACCACCAGATCGCCTACTACCGGCGCTATCACCGCCCGCTCAGCCTGGTCCTCTTCGACGTCGACCACTTCAAGAGCGTGAACGACACCTACGGCCACGACGCCGGTGACGAGGTCCTGCGGGTGGTCGCCGAGACGCTCGCCCACTCGGTGCGCGAGACGGATGTGGCCGCGCGCTTCGGCGGCGAGGAGTTCGTGGTGCTGCTGCCTGAAACGGATCTGCCCGCCGCGCTGGACACGGCCGAGCGCATCCGCTCGGCCCTGGCCGCGCTGCACGTCGAGTGGCAGGGCACGGCCATCCCGGTCACGGCGTCCTTCGGCGTCTCGTCCAGCCCCCGCTGCACGCAGGATCCCGGCGAACTGGTCCCGAGCGCCGACCAGGCGCTGTACCGCGCCAAGCAGGGAGGGCGGAACCGGGTCGTCGCGGCGGGGTAGCCTTCAACTACGTGCACGACAACGACTTAGCGCCTTTCGAAGGGGTTGACTCGCCGGGCCGCTGCCGTTAGATTGCACGTCGCTGGTTGAAAATACGGGGCCGACACGGTTTCGACGTGTTTGGTGATGTCGAAGCTGCGCGCCGAGGGCGTCCGTGTCCTCGTTAATCCACGGGCAAACCATCAAGTGCCAACTCTGAACTGGCTCTGGCTGCGTAAGTAACCCTTACGTGCCCGTCTCCTGACCGACCCGCCCGAGGTAGGGCTGGAGACGACGACTGAATCGGGCTGGCTCGCGGACGGTGCCATGACGTCCCGGGCGAGATTCACATGGCTGGTCCGACAGTAGGCGGTCCACCGGCCGATCGTTGGACGAGACTCAAACGGTGGAATACGCGCGTAGACGCTGCGAGGGATCCAATCGCGGACGCGGGTTCGACTCCCGCCGGCTCCATCAGTACGAAGCGCCCGTCTCTCCTGTGAGAGGCGGGCGCTTTCGCTTGTGGGGACCGCAGGGGGAATTCTGCGGGTGCGGTCAGCCGGCTTTGGTCCCGCCCGCGATACGAACCTGTCCGTGCAGCCGGCCGCCCTCGGCGATGCGCATGCGGGGCGCGGAGATGTCACCGAGCACGGAGCCGCTCTCGCCGACCTCGACCGAGTCCAGTCCGCTGATGTTGCCCTCGACGCGGCCCTGTACCACGACCGTGCGGGCGCGCACGTCGCCCTCCACGTGCCCCTCCGAGGCGATCACGACGGTGTTCTCCCGGACGGCCACGCTGCCGTGGACACGGCCGGCTATGGTGATGTCCTCGGAGCTGGTGAGGTCGCCGCGGATGACGATGGAGGCGCCGATCCAGGCGGCGACGCGGCGTTCGCCGCGGACGGGGCCGCGCGCCTCGTCCTGTGCGCGCGCGTCGTCGCGCTTCCTGTCCTGCGTCCCTCGTCCGAGCATGAGCTCTCCCGATCGCGGCGGTTGGGCGCTGCGGCAGGGGTTGCTCCCGCCTGCCGTCGATCCGGCAAGATGTCGGTCCGCAGGCTGTCTGTCGACCGGGGGGCGAAAAGAGCGCCGCGCGATGGCGACGTGGGCCGCGGGGCGCAGCAGCCTAGGGGAAGAGGCGCGCCGGCAGTGGCACTTGCGCCAGGATGCGCTCCGGCGTGGTCACGACGCCTGCCGGTGTCACGACGGTGCCGAAGAAGCGGCTGAGCGTGCGCATCCGCCGCAGGATCGCCTGGCGCTGGTCGGCGGAGGGAGGCATCGGCCGCACGGCATCGATCTGCATGGGCCGAAAGGCGGCCTCGATCACGCGGCCGTCGTCCGCGAAGTCCAGTACGAGCACGCCCGTCTGGCGTGTGGTCTCGCGGAACGAGCCGAACACGAAGTTTCCGAGCGACCAGGCCACGAACGCGTCGTCGTGCCAGGACATGCCCTGGAGCACGTGCGGGTGGTGGCCGATCACCGCCGTCACATCGTGCTCCAGCAGCGCGTCGGTGAACGCCAGGTCGATCTCACGCGGATGGTCGGCCAGCTCGGAGCCCCAGTGCACGAGCACCACCAATGCGTCCACGCTCGGTCGCACCGCGTCCACCACGCGCAGCACCCGCTCCAGCGCGTAGTCGTAGCCGGAGGCGACGCCGGGGCGGCGGCCCGTCGCCACCCAGTGCGCGTAGGGATAGACGCGGCTCAGGCCGAGGAAACCGATGCGGGCGCCGCCGATCTCGACGATGTGCGGCGCGTACGCCGTCTCGTCGTCGGGGCCCGCCCCGACGAACGGGATGCCGATCGCCCGCAGCGCTTCGACGGTGTCCAGCAGTCCGCTGGCGCCGTAATCAAGGCTGTGGTTGTTGGCCAGCGTGACCAGGTCGACGCCGGCCGACTGCAGCCCTTCCAGCACGCTCGGCGCTGCCCGGAAGTTGAACTGCTTGTCCTCCTCCTCGCCGTCCGTCGTGATGGCCATCTCCAGGTTGGCCACGACCAGGTCGGCGTCGTCCCACATGCCGCGCGTGCCCTGCCAGGGCCAGTGGACGTCGTGCCGGTCGATCGCATCACCCACGGAAGCGGCCAGCAGCACGTCACCGACGAAGGCGACTCGTGCGGCCACGCTGTCCGGCCGGCCGGGCGGCGCCTGCGCGGCCGCGGACGACGGCGTGAGGGGAGCGAGCAGAAGCGGCAGCAGCGCCGCGAAGCGGATACGGCTCATGACCAGGGGCTCAGAGGACGTCGACCTGCACCTCCGGACGGTAGCGCGTGGGATCCGCGCGGATGTCCTCCAGCAGTGTCTGCAGCTCCTCGATGGTTTGCAACATCTCGTCGTACATCGCGGGGTCGCGCAGCAGCCGCGCGACGGCGCCGTCGCCATCCGTGACCATGTCGGCCGCGCTCTCCAGCGAGGCGAGCACGGAGTCGGCGCGCTGGACCGTGCCCGTCAGCGCGTTGTAGAGGCTGTCGCTGCCGGCCAGCCGGCCCAGCGTGCCGTCGCCATCGGCCAGGTCGGTGGTCAGCTGCTCGACCTGCGCCAGCGCGCCCTCCATCCGCTCGTACAGCGCGGGGTCGCGCAGCAGACGCCCGATGGTGCCCTCGGAGACGTTGATCTCGTGCAGCGTGCGGGCCAGCTCGGTGGTCGTGACCATCACGCGCTCGTACAGCGCATCGTCCGTCAGCAGGCGCCCGATCGCGCCCTCGCCGCCCGCGAGCGCGGCGGTCAGCGTCTGCAGGTTCTGCATCACGACCTCGGCCTCGTCCAGCATGCCCGTGGCGCGGGTCAGCACGGCATCCAGGTCCACCGGCGGCTGGCTGAGCAGCGTGTCGCCGGGCATCAGCACCGGGGAGCCGGCCGTGCCGGGGCTGATGTCCAGGTACTTGTCGCCGAGGAACCCCTGCATGCGCACGATGGCCCGGGAGTCGGCGCGCACCTGTTCGCGCACGTCCTCCGCCAGCGAGATGCGCACGCGCAGGTGCTGCCCGTCGCGCTGCCGCTCCAGCGGGATGAACGAGATCTCCTCGATCGAGCCGACGCGCTGGCCGGCCACGCCCACCGCGCCACCCTCGCGCAGCCCCGCCGCGTTCGGCAGCAGAGTGACGAGTTCGTAGCGGTCGGCGAACACGTCGAAGACGTCGCCCGCCTTGTAGACCGCGAAGGCGAGCAGCAGCAGGGCGACGACCAGCAGGCCGGCGACCCGGACGCGTCCCCATGGGAATCCCTTGCGAATGGAGGGCGTGGCCATCGGCTAGCTGAGGAATGCGTTGATGTAGGGATCGTCCACGGCGACCATCTCTTCGGGAGTGCCCACGAACTGGATGTTGCCATCGCGCAGCAGGCTCACGCGGTTGGCCACGCGGAATCCCGCGCGAATGTCGTGCGAGACGAGCACGGAGGTGACGCCCAGCTCGCGCTGCAGCTTGCGGATCAGGCTGTTCACCTTGCCCACGGTGAGGGGATCGAGCCCCGCCGTCGGCTCGTCGTAGAGCACCACCTCGGGATCCGTCGCGATGGCGCGCGCGATGCCCACGCGCTTGCGCATGCCGCCCGAGAGCTGGCTGGGCAGCTGCGGCATGACACGGTCGGGGTCGAGGTCCACGAAGTCCAGCTTCTGCCGCACGGTCTCCTCGATCGCGTCCTCGTCCTGCGCGGTGTTCTCGCGCAGCGGATAGGCGATGTTCTCGTACACGTTCAGCGAATCGAAGAGCGCCGCGTTCTGGAAGACCATGCCGATGCGCCGCCGCAGGTCCAGCGCCTGCTGGAAGCTGTAGCTGGCGATGCGTTCGCCGAACACCTCCACATCGCCGCGATCCGGCTGCAGCAGCCGCAGAATCAGCTTGAGGATGGTCGACTTGCCGGTGCCGGACTCCCCGACGATGTGGAGCGTCTCGCCGCGGTAGACGGTGAGGTCCACGCCTTCCAGGATCGGGTGGTCGAAGGAGAGGAACACGTCGCGCAGCGCGATGACCGGCTCGCGCCGCTCGCCCGTCCGCCCGATGCCGGGCGAGGGATCCCGCTCCAGCTCCTCGCGGATCGCGTCGACGTGCTCTGTTCGCTCGGCCGGGTTCATCGTTCCGCCAGCAGCGCCATCAGCGCCTGCGTGATGAAGTAGTCGGAGGCCAGGATCAGGATCGACGCGGTCACCACCGACCGCGTGGTCGAAAGCCCGACCCCTTCCGTGCCGCCGCTGGTGGTCATGCCGTAGTAGCAGCCGGTCAGCGTGATGATGCCGCCGAAGACGAACGGCTTGAACAGGCCGCTCACGAAATCGCGCGGGAAGAAGCCGAACACGAAGCCGGACATGGCGATGGTCGACCAGATGCTCTGCATGTACGCGTCCGCCGCCACGCCGATCTCGAACACGGCCACGATCATGCCGCCCAGGATGCCCACCATGTCGGTGACGATGGTGAGCAGCGGCAGGCAGAGCAGCCCGGCCAGCACCCGCGGCGTGACCAGCTTCTTGATGGGGTCGGTGCCGAAGCTCTGCAGCGCGTCGAGCTGCTCGGTGACCTTCATCGATCCGATCTCGGCGGCGATGGCCGAACCGACGCGGCTCGCGACCATGAGTGAGGCCAGCACCGGACCCAGCTCACGGATCATGGACGCGCCGACCAGGTTCCCCACGTAGACGTCCGCACCGAACTTGGACAGTTCGACGGAACTCTGCAGGGCCAGCACCATGCCGGTGAACAGGCCCGTCAGCAGCACGATCGGCAGCGACTGGAAGCCGATGCGGTCCATCTGCGTCAGCAGATCGCGCCAGTAGAACGGGCGCGCGAAGACGAAGCGCAGCGAGCGTGCGGCCAGCGTGAAGTACTCCAGCACGCCGACGGCAGTCCCGCGCAGCCAACCGTCGAACCTCGCAGCGACGCGTTCCATGGGTTGTGGGCCAGGGGTCGGCGGGGTTTTCCGGGCTTTTTGCGACGCCCTGGAGGTACGGTTAGCTTCCCGCCGGTCGCCGCGAGGCGTGAACAAGAACCGTGCCGCGTAGGGGGACGTGAGGCGGCTCACCACGGAACGCCTGAAGGGTCTGCTGGACGCCGTGCCGCGCGTGCGGGTGCTGGTGGTGGGTGACCTGATGCTGGACACCTACCTGCGCGGCAGCGCGTCCCGCATCTCGCCGGAGGCGCCCGTGCCGGTGGTGCACGTGGACGAGGAGTGGCGAGCACTGGGCGGTGCGGCCAACGTCGTCGCCAACGTGCGGGCGCTGGGCGCCGCCTGTGCCGCCGTCGGCTGCGTGGGCGCGGACCCGGCCGGCCAGGCCCTGGTCGACGAGCTGTCGGCTCTGGACGTGGACGCCAGCGGCGTGCACGTATCGCGCGACCGGCCGACCACGCAGAAGACGCGCGTCATGGCCCGGCAGCACCAGGTGGCCCGCTACGACCGCGAGTCGGATGTGGCGCTGGAGCCCGCCGACGTGGAGGCGGTGGTCGCGGCGATCGACCGTCTGGCCCCCGATGTCGACGTCATCATCCTCGAGGACTACGACAAGGGGCTGCTGGTGCCGGCCGTGATCGACGCCGCGCTGGCCGCCGCCGCCGCCCGCGATCTGCCGGTGGCCGTGGACCCCAAGTCGCGCCACTTCTTCGATTACCCGGGCGCGACGGTGTTCAAGCCGAATCGCGCCGAGCTCGCCGGCGCGCTGCGCGCACCCGTTCTGCCCGACGACGCCGAGTGGATGGAGCGCACTCGCCGGCACCTGCAGTGCGCCAACCTGCTCGTCACGCTGGGGGAGGACGGCATGGTGCTCATGACGGAGGGCGGCGAGCACCTGCGCATCCCGACCGTCGCGCGTTCCGTGTACGACGTATCGGGCGCGGGTGACACCGTGATCACCACCGTCGCGCTGCTGCTGGCGGCGGGCGCGACCATGGAGGAGGCCGCCATCGCGGCCAACCATGCGGCCGGCATCGAGGTCGGCAAGGCGGGCGTCACGACGATCGCGCCCGCGGAACTGCTCGACGCCGTGCGGCATCTGGAATCCAGGGAGCCGGCAGCCACCTGAGCGCCGGCTCCGACCCACATCACATCGAGAACGAGACAGCATGAAGACGATCCAGACGGAATCGGCCCCCGCCGCCATCGGCCCCTACAGCCAGGCGCAGGTCGTGAACGGCATGGTGTTCACGGCCGGCCAGATCCCGCTCGACCCGGCGTCGATGGAGCTGGTCCAGGGCAGCGTGGCGGAGCAGACCGAGCGCGTCATGCAGAACCTGGCAGCGGTGCTGGAGGCGGCCGGCTCGTCGCTCGGCCGCGTGGTGAAGACCACGGTGTTCCTGCGCGACATGAACGACTTCGCCGAGATGAACGAGGTGTACGGCCGCGCCTTCGACGGCCACAAACCCGCGCGCTCCACCGTTCAGGCCGCCCGACTGCCCAAGGACGTGGCGGTCGAGATCGAGGCGATCGCGGTCGTCGACTAGTCCGTCGGCGGCTCGCGCAGCAGCTCGATCTGCGTGCGAGGATAGCCGGTGCGGATGCGCTCGGCGTGTTCGGGGCGCGCGAACGCCTCGTTGACGGCGAGGAGCAGGTCGCGCGACCAGCGCCGGCGCTCGCGCGCGGGGACCAGGTAGCGAACGGTCAGATCGGTCCACGACTCGGCCGGTGAGGCGAACACCTCCGGCTCCGTGGCCACGTCCGCCGGCAGGTCCTCGCGCGCGAGCAGCCGCCCGTACGCCTGGGCCGGCCCCTCCATCGCCGCGCCCACCACCTCGGCCGCCGTCCGCTTCATCACGTCCAGCGCGTAGCGCAGGTCGGTGTCGTTGGTGACGCCGATCGTCAGCTCGTCCCAGACCCACTCGAAGTCGCGCGTGTAGTTGGTGATGTTGGCGCGCAGCACCTCCGAATTGGGGAAGGTGATGACGCCGCCGGTCGGCTGGGCGCCTTCCACGGCCTTGCCGGGACCGCCGGCCTCCCAGACGGTGGTCGTGAGGAAGTCGATCTGGTAGACGTCGCCGAAGACCTCGCCCACGGCGATGCGGTCGCCCACGCGGTAGTAGCCGCGGAACGAGTTCATCAGCCAGCCGGTGAAGCTCTCGATGGGCGCCTGCAGCGCCCAGGAGAGGGCGAGGCCGATCAGGCCGACGGAGCCGACCAGCGCGCGCACGTCGCCCGCGAGCACGCTGAGCGCCACGCCCACGGCGAGCAGCCAGAGCAGCACGGCGGCCAGCGCGCTGACCGCCTCGGCGCGCTGCCAGGCGCGCAGCGCGCGTCGCAGTCCTGCCCGCACCAGTCGCGAAAGCAGGGCGGCGAGCACCAGCAGGCCGACCGCGATCGTGATCTTGGGCAGCAGCCCGATGAAGTCGTCCCACAGCCGCTCCAGCGTCGAGCGCGCCTCTTCGACGGACTCCGCCGCGGAGGGTGCCCTCCCCGTGTCGGCTACTGCGGCGGCGGTGGTATCGGCGACCACGGCTGCCGTCTCCTGTGACGCCGGTTCCTGGGTGGCGCCCGGGGCGTAGAGCAGGAGCAGCGCGGTCAGCGAGACGGCCAGGATGCCGCCCTGCCGGAGCCGGCCCAGCCGTGCGGACGCCTCCTGCCGCGAAGCGCGCACCCCGCGCAGGCGCCCTCTGGCTGCCCGGCTGGCGCGGCGGTCACGTGCGCGGCGGTCGGCCGTGCGGCGGGCGTTCCGCTCGCGCTCCCGCAGGTCGCGAGCGCGCCTGAAGCGTCCCGGCTTCTCCATCGATCGGCTCCGTCACTCGGGTGGTCCGGCCGCAGCGCGGCCGCCGCGGGCGTGGCGGCCCGCGTGCGGCTACACCTATTCTATGCCAGGCCGCCGCGCCACCCCGTTCCCAGACAGGAAGCGCCACGAGATGTCCGCTGCCGAACCCGGCCGCGCCGGAAGACAGACGGAGGAGGCCCCGCGCATCCTCATCGCCGCCAGCGATGCCGAGCTGGTCGCGCTGGTGCGCGACCGGCTGGACGGCGATGGGCGCGAGGTCGTGGTCGCCGGGTCGACCGAGGCCGCTCGGCAGCGACTGGCCGAGGAGCGCTTCTCCATGCTGCTGCTCGACCTCGAACTGCGCGACGGCACGGCGCGCTCGCTGCTCGGCGCGCTGCGCGAGCGGCCGGGCACGGCGACCATGCCCATCATCGTCGTGGGCTCGCCGCTGGACACGGCCGAGGAGGCCGAGTTGTACGGGATGGGCGCGGACCAGTTCCTGGCGCGCCCGCTGGACCCCGTGCTGCTGCGCGCCGCGGCGCTGAACAAGCTGCGCCGGGCAGCGGACATCCGGCGCGAGTCGCGACAGGACGCGTTGACCGGGCTGCCGAATCGCGCCGCCTTCGCCGAGGCCTACGAGCGCGCACTCGCGCTCGCCCGCCGCAACGGTGAGTCGCTGGCCGTGGCCATGCTGGACCTGGACCACTTCAAGTCGATCAACGATCGCTTCGGCCACGCCCAGGGCGACGACGTGCTGCGTCACCTGTCCGCGATGGTCGGGGAGGTGCTGCGGCGTTCCGATCTGCTCGCGCGCTGGGGCGGTGAGGAGTTCGTGATCCTGCTGCCGAACACCGACGCCGGCGGTGCCGAGCGCGCCCTGGCCAACGTGCAGGAGCGTGTGCGCCGCGCACGCTGGACCACCGGGCGCGGGGAGGAGTTCCGCGTGACGTTCTCGGCGGGGATCGCCGACGCGTCCAGCGGCGCGCCGCTGGCCGAGGTCATCTCGCGGGCGGATTACTTCCTGTACCTGGCCAAGGCCACCGGCCGCGACCGCGTCGTCTCGGAGGAGAACGAGGTCGCGCCGCGCCGCAGCCGCGTGCTGCTCGTGCAGCGCGACGACCTGACGGCGTCGCTGATCCGGCACCGGCTGTCGCGCGAAGGGCTCCAGGTGGTGCACCACACCAGCCACGAGAGCGCGGCGCGCGCAGCCGCCGCCGACATCGCGCTGGTGATCATCGACGTCTCCGAACCCGGGCTGGACGGGTTCGCGCTGCTGATGCACCTGCGCAGCCGGGAGGACTACGCGGACGTGCCGATCCTGCTGCTGACCAGTCTGGGCAGCGAGGCCGAGATCGTGCGCGGGCTGGAGCTGGGCGCCAGCGACTGCGTGGTCAAACCCTTCTCGGCCGTGGACCTGGTGGCACGGGTACAGCGTCATGTGCTGCCGGCCGGGGTGGCCGAGAGCGGCAGACAGGGGACGTTGGAGGCGAACGCGTGAAGCACTGGCTGATGAAGTCGGAGCCGGACAGCTATTCGATCGAGGACCTGGAGCGGGACGGGCGCACGGCCTGGACCGGCGTGCGGAACTACCAGGCGCGCAATCTCATGCGGGACGAGATGAGCGTCGGCGACCCGGTCCTGTTCTATCACAGCAGCAGCAACCCGCCCGGCGTGGTCGGCGTGGCGCGCGTCGCGTCCGAGCCGTATGGCGATGCCACGGCGCTGGACCCGCGCAGCGACTACTACGACGAGAAGGCGACGGAGCAGGAGCCGCGCTGGTACCTCGTGGACGTGGAGTTCGTCGAGCGCTTCCCGCGTACGGTGCCGCTGGCGGAGCTGAAGGACACGGAGGGGCTGGAGGAGATGGTGGTGACGCAGCGCAGCCGCCTCTCCGTGCAGCCGGTACGGCCGGAGGAGTTCGAGATCGTGCGGCGGCTGGGGCGCTCGTGAGCGGGGGCACCGCCACGCTGGGCGCGGCCCGCGACGAGCTGGAGCGGCGCATCGGGCCGGGGCGCGTCCGGAGCGACGTTCCGCTCGCGCCGCTGACCACGTTCCGCATCGGCGGACCGGCCGATCTGTTCGTGCGCGTCCGCGACGCGGACGAGCTGGCGCAGGCGCTGCTCGCGGCTCGCGAGCTGGGCATCCCGCACTTCCTGCTGGGCAGCGGCGCCAACATCCTGGTCGGCGACGGCGGCTTCCGGGGTCTCGTCATCCACAACACGTCGTCGGGCGTCGAGTTCCTCGACGAGCGGCGGGTGCGGGCGGACAGCGGCGTACAGGTCTTTCCCGACCTGATCGTGAAGACGGTGGAGCGGGGGCTGGGCGGACTGCATCATTTCGTCGGCATCCCCAGCACCGTGGGCGGCGCGATCTGGCAGAACCTGCACTTCCTGTCGCCGCCGCCGGAGCGGGAGCGCACGGTGTTCGTCGAGGAGGTGGTCGAGGAGTGCCGGCTGCTCACCGAGGAGAGCGAGATCCGCACGGTGGGCGTGGACTACCTCGACTTCGGCTACGACTACAGCATCCTGCACGATCGCCAGGACGTGGTGCTGGACGTGACCTTCCGGCTCGTGCCCCAGGAACGGGACGCGCTGCGCTACGTGATGCGCGAGAACCTGAAGTGGCGCGACGAGCGCCATCCGGACCTGTGGCTCTACCCTTGCGCAGGCTCCATCTTCCAGAAGATCGAGGGCGTCGGCGCGGGTCGGCTCATCGACCAGTGCGGTCTGAAGGGCCACATCCACGGCAACGCGCAGATCTTCCACAAGCACGCGAACATCATCGTCAATCTCGGGGGCGCCACCGCCGCGGACGTGCGGGCGCTGATCTCGCTGGCGCAGGAGACGGTCGAGCGGGAGCTGGGATACCGGCTCGAGACCGAGATCGGAATGATCGGGGAGTTCTGAGGAGGCGGCATGAACGACGACAACGTCGGAAACGCGGAGCGCTGGCTGTCGACCGTGGTGGGTGGCATGCTGACCCTGGCCGGCATGGAGCGCCGCTCGTGGGGCGGCGTGCTCGCCGCAGGGCTGGGCGGGCTGCTGATCGCGCGCGGCCTGACCGGCTACTGTCCCGTATTCGGCCAGCTCGGCGTGAGTACGGCCGGCGCGACCGAGCGCTGGCTGCCGCAGGACGAGGTGGACGAGTCCTCGGACGAATCGTTTCCCGCCAGCGACGCGCCGTCCTGGACGCCCACGACCTCCATGGGGCCGCCCCGGCACGACGCCTGAACGGCGGATACCGCCGGCTCAGCCGCCCCAGACGCGCGCCCTGTCCGAAAGTGGTGCTGCGCAGCGGTCGGGATGGAGGATGCCGGCCAGGATCTCCACGCCGTCCACGACGCGCGGCCCCGAACGGTTGAAGTAGGCGGAGGCGTCCACGATCCAGGCGTGCCCCTGCGAGATGGCTCGCGGTGCGATCTCGCGTAGCCGGTCCGCGTGCGCGTCGGCGTCCCGCTGCGACGCGTCCAGGCCGTAGCCGCAGGGCATGATCACGAGCACGTCGGGATCCAGTCCCGCCAGTTCGCTCCATTCCGTCTGGCGCGACGGCTCCCCGGCGCGGCCGGCCAGGCAGTCGCCACCCGCGGCGGTCACCATCTCGGGCACCCAGTGCCCCGGCTCGAAGGGCGGGGCCAGCCATTCGATGGCCAGCACGCTGGGGGCACCCGCCCCGGCCACCGCCCGGCCCACCGCGTCCAGCCGCTCACGCAGGTCGGCAACCAGGCGGCGCGCGCGGGCCTCGGCGCCCGCGGCGCGGCCCACGGCCAGGATCAGCTCCATCACGTCCTGCAGCGTGTGCGCGTCCAGCGACAGCACCTCGGCGTCCAGATCGCGCGCTTCCACCACCTGCCGCACGCCCAGCGTGGGTACCGCACACACCTCGCACACCGCCTGCGCCAGAATCAGGTCCGGGTCCAGCGAGTCCAGCAGCGGCGCGTCCAGCTGGTAGACGCTGCCGTGCTCGGACATCGCGCGCCGCACCGCGGCGTCCACGCCGGCGCTGTCCAGCCCTTCGGGATCGAAGCGCGGGCGGCTGACCCGCGGCCGGCCCATCAGCGCATGCGGGTAGTCGCATTCGTGCGAGATGCCGATCAGCGCCTCGTCCAGGCCGAGCGCGTGCACGATTTCGGTTCCGCTGGCGAGCGTCGATACGATGCGCATCCATCCGGGGGTTCTGCGGCCGCCGCAGCCATGGCAGCGGCCGGCGGGATCGTGTATCCTGCTGCCGATCGGGTGGCCCCGCAGGTTCGCCGCGCCGCCCGCCCCCAGTCAAGCCGATGCACGGGCCGTTGACGCAGACGATCCAGATCCTGGAGCTCCGGCAGCCCGGCCGCGCCGATCACGTCGTCCTGGTGCTCGAGGACGGTCGCGAGCTGCGCGTGCCGCTGGCCGCCGCGGCCGGCCTGCGCGCAGGCCACTCGCTCTCACCCGCAGCAATGGCCGAGCTGGAGCGGGAAGCGACGGGTCACGAGGCCCGGGAAAGCGCGCTGCGCCTGCTGTCGCACCGCGCCCGCACCCGCTCGGAGCTGCGGCTCCGCCTGCTGCGGCGCGACTTGCCTGAACCGGCGGTCGACGCCGTGCTGGACGACATGGAGCGCCTCGGCTATCTGGACGACGAGCAGTTCGCCCGCTCCTTCGTGCGCGACAGGGTGCGCGCCCGACCGCGCGGTCGACGCCGGCTGCTGGCCGAGCTGCGCCGGCGCGGTGTCGCACCCGGCGTCGCGGAGCGCGCGATCGACTCGACGTTCCAGGACGAGGACACGGAGGAGGCGTCGCTCGCGGTCGCGGCCGCCCGCGCCTGGGCCCGGCGAGCCACCGACGAGGAGCGGGGGGCGCTGTGCGGATCCGGGGAACCGGCGGATCGCGAGCGGGCGCGTCGCCGCTTCTGGGGCTACATGTCACGCCGCGGCTTCGGCCCGGACGCGATCCGCGCCGGCCTCGGACGCGTCTGCGACGGATGACGGACCCGGCCCCGCGCCTGGCGGTCATCCTGAACCCCGCCGCCGCCGGTGGGCGGGCGCGCCGCAGCTGGGACGGGCTGGCGGGCGCCCTGGCGGAGGCGGGTCTGGACTACACGCTGGTCGAGACGGACGCTCCGGGCCATGCCACCGAACTGGCCCAGTCTCTCGCTGCCTCCAACGACATCATCGCCGCGGCCGGCGGCGACGGCACCGTGCACGAGGTGGCCAACGGGCTGCTGCGGGCGCCGGAGGGGGTGCGCGCGGCGCTGGCGGTGGTGCCGGTCGGCACGGGCAACGATTTCGTCAAGCTGCTGACCGGCCGCGACCCGCGGGACGCCGTGGCGGCGCTGGTGGCGGGGCGTTTCCGAACGGTGGATGTCGGCCGGGCCGTCTGGCACGGGGGATCCGAGTACTTCGTGAACGGCATGGGCACCGGCATCGACGTCGAGGTGGTGCGCCAGATGAGCCGCGCACGACACGTGCGCGGCGTCGCGGGGTACCTGCTCGCGGTGCTCAAGGCGCTGCGGGTGTTTCGGCCGATCTCGCTGCGCTTGCGGCAGGGCGACGAGAGCTGGAGCGAGCGGCGCGTCATGATCATTGCAGTGGGCAACGGCGTTTCGCAGGGCGGAGGCTTCTACCTCACGCCCGGCGCGCGCCCGGACGACGGCCGCCTGGACCTATGCATGGTGGACGAGATCGGCCTGGCGCGCATCGCACGTGCCCTGCCCAGGCTGATGCGGGGCAGCCATACGGATCTTCCCGAAGTCACGATGTCGACCTTTCAGCAGCTCGAGGTACGCGCCGAGGCGGGGCGCCCGCTCTTCTTCCAGGTGGATGGCGAGTTGCGCGAGCCCGCCGGGCTGGACCACCTGCGCATCGAGGTCGTGCCGCAGGCACTGCGCGTGATCGTGGGGTCGGCATGACGGCTCTGCGCCTGCCGATCCTGCTCGCCCTGCTGTGCCTGGCGGCGCCCGCCGCCGCGCAGGAGGTCGAGCCGGTGCTGCCTCCGGCGGACACGCTGCACGACGACCGGCCCTCCGCCACGGGCGCTCTGCTGCGCTCGCTCGTGCTGCCCGGCTGGGGTCAGGCCAGCTACGAGCGCTACATCCGCGGCGGCGTCTTCTTCTCCGGCCACGTCGGCAACACGTTCATGCTGTTCAAGACGCTGACCAAGCTGGACGAGGCCGAGGACCTGCTGGCCAGGCGCGAGGCCGCGACGCTGGCGGAGCTGCGCGATCAGGGCGTCACGGACGCGGACTCGCTGCGCACGCAGCTGGCGGCGAACCCGCAGGTGCGACGCCTGCGCAGTCTGGTCGATGCGCGCAAGGAGCAGCGCGAGGACTGGATCGCGGTCGGACTGTTCTGGATCCTGATCAGCGGTGTGGACGCCTTCGTGCAGGCGCAGCTCGCCGACTTCCCGGCGGAGATCGCAGCGCGTCACGAGGAGGGCAGGGTATTGCTTCAGATCACGGTGCCGGTGCGATGAGCATCGATCGCCCGATCGGCGTGTTCGACTCCGGCGTCGGCGGCCTGACCGTCGTGCGCGAGCTGCGGCGCCAGCTCCCCGACGAGTCCGTGGTCTACTTCGGCGATACGGCGCGCGTGCCGTACGGTCCCAAGTCCGCGCACACGGTGCAGCGCTACTCGCGCGAGGCCGCGGCGTTCCTGATGAGCCGCGGCGTCAAGCTGGTCGTGATCGCATGCAACACGGCCACCGCGCACGCCCACGAACTCCTGCAAGCCGCGCTGCCCGTGCCGGTGATCGGCGTGGTGGAGCCGGGTGCCCGGGCCGCGGCCCAGGCCACGCGTACCGGCCGCATCGGCGTGATCGGCACGGCCGGCACGATCGCTTCCGGCGCGTACGACCGCGCCGTGCGCCGCCTGGTGGGAGAGGAGGCGCGCGTGTACGCGCAGCCGTGCCCGCTGTTCGTGCCGCTGGTGGAGGAGGGTGTGGTCGAGCACGAGGCGGCCCGACTGATCGCGCGGGACTACCTGCGCCCGCTCCGCGACATGGATGTGGACGTGCTGGTGCTGGGCTGCACGCACTACCCGCTGCTGCGCCCGCTGCTGCAGCAGGAGATGGGCAATGACGTCCGCCTGGTCGATTCGGCAGAGGAGACGGCGGCCGAGGTTCGGCGCGTGCTCGAGGCGGAGAACATGCTGCGGCCGCCCGGGCAGCCGCCGCGCTTCGACTTCGTGGTCAGCGACCTGCCGCTTCGCTTCCGCGAGATCGGCAGCCGTTTCGTCGGTGACCTGATCCAGGACGTCGAGCAGATCGACGTCGACGGCTACGACCGCGCCGCCTGAACCGGCCAGTCGTGCAGGCGCGGCGCGCCCGCCGCGTCGAGCGTCAGATACGTCGCGCGGGAGATCCAGTCGCCCGCGTTCATGTACCAGCGCCCCGGCTCGAACTCCAGCAGCTCGGGCAGGTGCGCGTGTCCGGACACCACGTAGGCGATCTCCGGCCGCTCGCGCAGCTGCTGCGTAGCCCACTCGCGGATGTGACTGGCGCGACCGCGCGCCGCCTCGTCCGCGTGCGCCTTGGCCTCCGTCGTCGAAACGGCGCGCGCAAGCTTCATCCCCAGCTGCGGGTGCAGCGCGCGGAAGGCGAGGGTCGCCGCGCGGCTCCGGATCGTCGCCTTCAGCGCCCGGTACTTCAGGTCGCCGCGGCCGACGCCGTCGCCGTGCACGACCAGCGCGTCGCGACCGGCGAAGCGCGTGTGCCAGGGGCCGTCCACAAGCTTCAGCCCCACCTCCTCGCTCAGGAAGCGGCCGCCCCAGGCGTCGTGGTTGCCGCCCAGCAGCGTGACGGGTACTCCGGCCTCGACCACGTCGGCGAGCGCGGTCAGCACACGGAAATGGCGGCCGGGTACCACGTCGCCGTACTCGAACCAGAAGTCGAACACGTCGCCGTTCAGCAGCAGCGTGCCCGCCTCGGCGCCGGCGTGCTCGAGGAAGCGGACGAACGCCCGCTCCGTCGACGCGGGCACGGCGCCCAGATGGATGTCGGACGTGATGTAGTGCGGCTTGTGCATGGGGCGGCCAAGATGGGCGCGACGCACCCGCGCCGCCACTCGCGCGCCGGTTGACGCTCCGCGCGGAGCCTCTCTAGCTTCGCGCGGTGAACGATTCTCCGGTCCGCACCGAGTCCCGTATCCGCGTCCGCTACGCCGAGACCGACCAGATGGGCGTGGCCTATCACGCCAACTACCTGGTCTGGTGTGAGGTGGGCCGCACCGATCTGCTGCGCAGCCTGGGCGCCACGTACGCGCAGCTCGAGGAAGGAGGGCTGCGGCTGGCCGTCGCCGAAGCCGGCGTCCGCTACCTGGCCGGCGCGCGCTACGACGACCTCGTGCGCATCGAGACCACCGTCCGCCGCGTGCAGTCCCGTGGCGTTACCTTCGATTACGAGCTCTGGCGCGAAGCGGAGGGGGAGGGGGAGGGGGCAGGCGCAGAGGTTCGCCTGGCCACCGCCACCACCACACTGGTCGCGCTCGGCGCCGACAATCGGCCCCGCCGGATGGACACGGATTTGCGGGCCCTCCTGCAGGGGGGAGGCCGCCGCCGCGAACCCGGCGGCCGGTGATCGTGTAGAAGCACGACCCTTGCCGCAATTTCCAGAGGTCCCTTTCGTGAGCCGTCGCCTTCTCGCGCTCCTGCCGGCCCTGCTGCTGGCCCTGCCCGCCCCGACGCAGGGGCAGGGGGGCAGCTTCGGCAAGAACAAGATCCAGTACGAGGACTTCGACTGGCGCGTCCTGCACGGCGAGCACGTCGACGTCTACTTCTACCCGGAGGAGAAGGACCTCGCCCGGCTGACGCTGGAGTATGCGGAGGAGACCTACGAGGTGCTGGAACGGCGCTTCCAGCACCACCCGTTCCGGCGCATCCCGCTGATCGTCTACTCGTCGCACCAGCACTTCGAGCAGACCAACGTCACCGCCGGGTTCATCCCGGAGGGCGTGCTCGGCTTCACCGAGTACCTGAAGCGACGGGTCGCACTGCCGTTCCGCGGCGACTACGCGCAGTTCCGGCAGACGCTCAGGCACGAGCTGGTGCACGCGTTCCAGATCTCGAAGCTGGCGCAGGTCAACGCATCGCTCGCGCGGCAGCCGCGCATGTCGCCGCAACAGATCCACTGGTGGACGGAAGGGCTGGCCGAGTACTGGTCGAGCGAGCAGGACACCGACGACGACATGTTCATCCGTGACCTGGTCCTGAACTCGCGCCTGCCGACCATCCGGCAGTTCACGCGCAGGCCCAGCTTCGCGTCCTATCCGCTCGGCGGCGACCTGCACCACTACCTCGCCGGCCGCTTCGGGGAGGAGTACATCCTGCGGATGTACGAGGAGTACTGGAAGTACGGCAGCTTCGACGACGCGCTCGCCGCCATCCTCAACGTCGACCTGGACCAGCTCACGCGTGAGTGGCACTACGCGCTCGAGCAGCGCTTCTACCCGGTCTACGCGGATCGCCCCCCGCTCGAGGTGGGCGCGGACGTCGTGATCGACCGCGGCGGCGCCAACTTCAAGCCGCTGCCGTACGTCGCGCCCGACGACTCGACCACGCACCTGCTCTTCCTCTCGCCGCGCACCGGCTACACCAATATCTACCGCACGCCGCTGGAGCGCGGCGAGCGCGGCGTGCGCACCGTGGTGGAGGGCGAGCGCAGCGACGAGTTCGAGTCGTTCCACGCCTACGAGAGCGGCATCGACGTGAGCCACGACGGCGTGCTCGCGTTCATTTCCAAGTACCAGGAGCGGGACGCGCTCTTCCTCTGGGACCTGGAGCGGCGGCGAGTGGTCGGGCGCTACCAGTGGGACGACCTGGTCGGCCTCAAGTCGCCCGGCTGGTCGCCCGATGGCGCGGCCGTCGCCTTCGAAGGTCTGAACACGGCCGGCTTCTCCGACCTGTACGTCCTCCGCTTCGAGACGCAGGAACTGGAGCGGCTGACCGACGACCGCTTCCGCGACCAGGACCCCGACTGGTCACCCGACGGTGGCACGCTGGTCTTCGCGTCCGATCGCACCCCCTTCGGCGACCAGGGCCACCGCAACCTGTTCCTCTACGACCTGGAAACGGGCGCGGTCGACTACCTCACGTACGGCGCCTGGAACGACGAGGCGCCGGCATGGTCACCGGACGGCACACGCATCGCCTTCAGCTCGGACCGGGAGGGCTACCGTGACCTGTACTCGGTGGACGTGACCGGCAAGGGCCGGCGCCTGACCCACATGGCGGGCGCCGCGTTCGACCCGCAGTGGCTGCCGGATGGCGACGAGCTGGTCTTCGCCGGCTTCAGCGAGGGCCGCTTCCGCATCTATCGCGCGTCCGTACCGGCCGACACGGCCACGCTGCCGCTGATCGCGCTGGACGCGGCCGCGCGCGGCGAGATCCTGGCGCAGGCGCCGGTGGCGAGCGACGGGCCTGCGGGCGAGGTCCTGCCGGCCGGCTGGAGCTGGGAGGAGGTGCTGTCGGAGGCGTCCGACTCCGTGGCGGAGCAGCCCTATCAGAGCCTGCGGCGGCTGTCCCTCGATTTCGCGGGCGGCGAGGCGCTGCTCGTTCCGGGCATCGGCAGCGCGCAGGGCGCGCAGTTCCTGGTGTCGGACATGCTGGGTGATCACGTGCTCTACATGGGCATCGCCGCCGTGCAGAGTTCCGACCTGCGCCGCCTCATCGACAGCTTCAGCGGCCAGTTGCTGTACCTGAACCTGTCGCGGCGGCTCAACTACGGCGGCGGCATCGCCCGCTACAAGGGCCGTTACCGGGACGTGGCCTTCAACATCTACGACGAGGAGACGTACGGCGGCAGCTTCATCGCCCGCTATCCGTTCTCCAAGTATCGGCGGCTCGAGCTGCAGCTGGGCCTCGAGTACAGCCGGCGCGTGGACGTGGAGGACGCGTGCGAGGAGGGCATCTTCTGCGCGACGCGGCGGCGCGACCCGCGCGACCTGACGCGCAGCGGCATCATCTCCACGAACCTGCTCTCGTTCGTCAAGGACAACACGCTGTGGCTGCCGACCGGGCCGATCGACGGCTCGCGCTACAACCTCACGGCGGGGCTGGCCACCTGCTTCGCATGCGAGCGGCCCAGCGCGATCGACTCGACGCTTTCCGACCACGGAACCCTGCTCGAGCACTGGCTGGTGACGGCGGACCTGCGTCGCTACTTCCGCATCACGCTGCAGAGCGCGTACGCGGTGCGGCTCTATGGCTACGTGAGCGACGGCGCCATCCCGGGACGCGCGATCCTGGGCGGGCCGCACCGGCTGCGTGGCTACCCATTCTTCTCGCTGGCGGGTTCGCGCGTCTGGCTGCTGAACCAGGAGTACCGCTTCCCGCTGCTGCAGGGGTGGGCGCTGTCGTTCCCGTTCGGTGATGTGCGCTTCCCGGGCATCCAGGGCGCGCTTTTCGCCGACGTGGGCTCCAGCTGGCTGGAAGGCGACGGCTTCGAGGACGGCTGGGGCAGCTACGGCGTCGGCCTCCGTACCTCCCTGGGCGGGCCGCTGGTGATCCGCACGGACATCGGCCGCCGCTTCCGCATGGGCGATCTGCCACCGGTCCGCTTCGGCGGCGACGAGGAGTTCGGCGACACGTTCGTCGACTTCTTCCTCGGCTTCAACTACTGACATGCACGAGCAGCGGGCCGTGCGCGGCCGACGGCATCGTCGCCGCTCGCCGCGTCTCTTGCTGAGGTCCGGCGTGACCGATACCATCCGCGCGCTCCGCGGCCGGTGCGGCGCCTGGATGATCGCGGCGCTCGCCATCGGCGGGTCCGCTGCCTGCTCCGCCCGGGTGGGGCCGGACGAGGTCCAGCCGGGTGTCGAGGCGCAGGTGCTCCAGCAGACTTCGCTCGACCGACCCTGGTTCGCGGTGTTCGACTGGAGCCTGCGCGACGGCCGCTCGAACTTCGAGGGCAGCGGCGCCGCGCGCCTGCTGCCGGACAGCGCGCGACTGGACCTGTTCGGACCGCAGGACGTGGCGTACCTGTCCGCGCTGCTGCTGGGCGACCGGCTGCTGATTCCGGACGGCGTGCCGCGCGACGTGGTGCCACCGGCGCCGCTGCTCTGGGGCGCGCTGGGCGTGGTCAGGCCTCCCGCGGGCGCCGTGCTGCAGGGCGCGGTGCGCGACGGCGAGGGCGCCACGCTGAGGTATCGGGTGCGCTCCGGTGCCAGCGCCGGCTACTGGACGTACAGGACGCGCGGCAGCGCTCTGGTATCCGCCGAGTGGATCGGCAACGATGGCGCGCGGCGCCTCGTTCGGCTGACGGCGGCGGGCGCAGGGCTGCCCGCGCGTGCGACATACACACACGAACGGGCGCTCAGGGAACTGACTCTCGAGCGGACCCTCCAGGAAGAGGTGGATGGATTCCCAGCGGATGTCTGGCGGCTCGAGGGCGACGGCTCGTAGGCGCGGGCTGCTCGCGGCCTGCCTGCTGCTCGGTGCGTGCAGCTATGGTCTGACGGGCGGCGGCTTTCCCGACCATGTGGATACGGTCTTCATCGAGTCCTTCGAGAACCGGACTCCCAATTTCGAACTGGAGCAGGAGCTCTTCCGCAGCCTGCTCGACCGGTATCCCTCCGCGCTGGGCGTGCGCACCGCGTCGCGGGAAAACGCGGACGCGCTGCTGGTCGGCTCGATCACCGGCTACGACGACGTCGTCAGCAACGTCAGCCCGGGCGCCGGCGCCTCCAACCGCCCTCAGGTCCTCACCCACGAAGTCCGCGTCACCGTCAGCGCGCGACTGATCGACACGCGCGACAACGTCATCCTCTGGGAAGGGCAGGTGAGCGGCCGCGGCACCTACACGCCCGAGACGCAGACGGAGCAGGTCGGTCGGGCGGACGCCATCGAGATGCTGGTACAGGAGCTGATCGACGGGGCCCTGTCGCAATGGTAGCGCCGCTGCTCCTGGGCGGCCTCGCCGTGGCCGCGCTGCAGCACGGGGAGGCGGCGGCCTCCCCCGCCATGTTCTTCCTGGTCATCGTCGCCATCCTCGCCACCGCCAAGGCGTTGGGCGAACTGGCGGAGCGTATCGGCCAGCCGGCGGTGCTCGGCGAGCTGCTCGCCGGCGTGCTGCTCGGCGCGAGCGTGTTCGCCGTCATACCGGAGACCGGGCCCATCGCCGAGGTGGTCGAACTGCTGGCCGAGGTCGGCGTCGCGATCCTGCTCTTCGAGATCGGGCTGGAAACGGACCTGCGCGAGATGGCGCGCGTCGGGGGCACGGCCGCCGTCGTGGCCATCGTCGGCGTCGCGACACCGTTCCTGCTCGGCTTCGCTTACTGGTGGATGGTGGATCCGGCCATCGGCACGCATCCCGAGGGGATCACGCTGACGATGGTCGCCATCTTCATCGGCGCGACGCTGACGGCGACGTCGGTCGGGATCACGGCGCGCGTGCTGAACGATCTGGGTCGAATCCACACCCCGGAAGCCCGCGTCATCATCGGCGCCGCCGTGGTGGACGATGTGCTCGGACTCGTGATCCTGGCGATCGTGAGCGGCCTGGCCGCGGGCGCGACGCTGACGCCGGTGGACATCGGGCTGAAGTTCCTGATCGCGGGCGGCTTCCTGGTCGCGGCCGTGATCGTCGGGAACCTGGCGGCGCCTCGCATCTTCGGCTTCATCGACCGGCTGCGCGTGCGCGGCGTGCTGGTGGTGGCGGCCGTCTGCTTCGCCTTGCTGTTCGCCGCGCTCGCTTCGCTGGCCGGTTCCGCGATGATCATCGGCGCTTTCGCGGCGGGCATCGTGCTCAGCTCGACCAACCAGTTCGACCTGATCGAGGAGCGCGTCAAGCCGGTGGCCGATGTGTTCACGCCGATCTTCTTCGTGTCGGTCGGCGCGTCGGTCAACGTGCTGCTGCTGGTGCCCGGAACGGGGCAGTTCGATCCCGGCGTGATCGGCGTCGGCGCCGCGCTGGTCGGCATCGCCGTGATTGGCAAGTTCGTGAGCGGATATGCCGTGGGTTGGGGCAAGGCGCGTCTCAGCCATGCGGCCATCGGTGTGGGCATGATCCCGCGCGGCGAGGTCGGGTTGATCTTCGCCGATCTCGGGCTGAGCAACGGCATCCTGTCGCGTTCGGTTTTTAGCGCCGTTCTGATCATGGTCATGGTGACCACCTTCGTGACGCCGCCACTGCTCAAGATCATCTTCCGGCGGACCCAGGCCGGGGAAGGAACGGAGCGTCCTCCCGTGCACGACGTCGAGTCCGCCGCACACCTCGCCGAATGAAGATCCGACTGGCCACCCGCGGCAGTGCGCTCGCGCTCTGGCAGGCGAATCACGTGCGGGACCGGTTGCTCGCGCAGGGACCGGACACCGAGGTCGAACTGGTCGTGGTGCGCACCACCGGCGACAACGTCACCGACGTCCCGCTGGCGCGCATCGGCGGGCGCGGCCTGTTCACGCGCGAGGTGGACGACGCCGTCCTGAGCGGGCGCGCGGACGCTGCCGTGCACTCGTTGAAGGACCTGCCCACCACGCTGGAGGAGGGACTCGAGCTGGCCGCCGTGCTGCCTCGGGCCAACGCTTTCGATGCCTTCGTCCCGGCACCCGGCCTGCCGCGCACGATCGATGAACTGCCCGCCGGGTCGCGCATCGGCACGAGTGCACTGCGCCGCCGCGCGCAGTTGCTCGCGCGCCGTCCCGACCTGGAGGTCGTCGACCTGCGCGGCAACCTGGACACGCGGCTGGACCGGCTGGAGGAGCGCGGGCTCGCGGGGGCGATCCTCGCCGTGGCCGGGCTGGAACGGCTCGGCCGCGCCGACCGAATCGGAGAGGTCCTGGAGCCGCCCCAATGGCTGCCGGCGGTCGGGCAGGGTGCGCTGGCGCTGGTGGGCGCGGCCCGGCCGCCGCATGCGATCCGCGCGCTGGACCACCACGCGACGCGCGCGGTCACGGCCGCCGAGCGTTCGCTGCTGCGCCGCCTCGAGGGCGGATGCCAGGTGCCGATCGGCGCCCACGCCCTGCTGAAGAACGACGAGTTGCGCCTGGAGGGTCTGGTGGCTTCGCTGGACGGTCGGACGCTGCTCCGCGCAGAGGACAGCGGCGCGAGCGGTGAGGCGGAGGCGCTCGGGCGGCGGGTTGCCGAACGACTGATCGACCAGGGCGCCGATGCGCTGCTGGAATCGATCCGCAGGCAGGCGGCCGCGCCGGCGCCGCCCGCGCCATGACCTCCGTGTCCCGTCCGCCGGACGAGCGCGTGCTCAGCCGCGCAGCCCTGCTGGAGCGGTGGGGGCGGCCCCGTCAGGGGCGCCTTGTCTTCACCAATGGCGTCTTCGACCTGCTGCACGCCGGTCACATCGAGTACCTCTTCGCAGCGCGTGCGCTGGGAGACGCACTGGTGGTGGGTCTGAACAGCGACGCGTCGGTACGCCGCCTCAAGGGGCCCGACCGGCCGGTGAACCCGGCCGAGGATCGCGCGCTCGTGCTGGCGGGGATCGGCTGCGTCGACGCCGTCTGCGTGTTCGACGAGGACACGCCCCGCGAACTGATCGCGGCGCTGCTGCCGGACGTGCTGGTCAAGGGCGCCGACTACCGCATCGAGGACGTCGTGGGCAGGGCGGAGGTCGAAGCGGCCGGCGGCACCGTCCGCACGGTGCCACTGCGCCCCGGTCGCTCCACGACCTCCACCATCGAACGCATCCTGAGAACCGAACGGAACCGATGAGTCCGAAGTCACGCGAAGGACGAGCATCCCACGCCATGCGCGAAGTGGTCATCGAGCCGGTCGATGTCGGCTGGGCCGAGGGCTCGTGCCGCATCCGCTTCGGCCGCACCGACGTCCTCTGCATGGCCTCCGTGGAGGACCGCGTGCCCGACTGGCGCCGCGATTCGGGCCTCGGCTGGGTCACCGCTGAATACGCCATGCTGCCGCGCGCCACCCACGACCGCTCCCGCCGCGAGCGGGGGCAGCTTGGCGGGCGGACACAGGAGATCCAGCGGCTGATCGGCCGCTCGCTGCGCGCCACGGTCGACTTCGAGACGCTCGCAGGCCACACCGTCATCGTCGACTGCGACGTCCTCACCGCCGACGGCGGGACACGCACGGCGGCGATCACGGGTGCCGCCGTAGCGCTGCACCAGGCCTGCGAACACATCCGGCGCGAGCGCGGCGGCAACCACGCGATGCGGGAACTGGTCGCAGCCGTGAGCGTCGGCATCGTCGGTGGCGAGCCCCGGCTCGACCTGGAATACGTCGAGGACTCCGCAGCCGACGTCGACATGAACCTGGTCGCGCTCGAGTCCGGCCGCTTCGTCGAAGTGCAGGGCACCGCCGAGGGCGCGCCGTTCGACCGCGACGAGCTGGGGCGGCTCCTCGACCTCGGTGGCGGCGGCATCCGCCAGCTGCTCCAGGCGCAGCGACGGGCGCTTGGCCTGTCGGCGTGAGGTCGCACACCCTCGTCCTCGGCACCCGCAGCCCCGACAAGCTGCGCGAGGTCCGCCAGATCCTGGGCGAGGACCTGCCCATACGCGGCCTGGCCGAGCTGCTGCCCGACCCGGCGCCGGGCGAGGAGGACGTCGAATCCGCCGCGGACTTCGCCGGCAACGCCCTCGCCAAGGCGCGTTTCTTCGCCCGGGCCACCGGCATGCCCGTGCTCGCAGATGATTCCGGCCTCGTGGTGCCCGCCCTGGATGGGGCGCCGGGCGTACACAGCAAGCGTTTCGCGGAAGCCTGCGGCTGGCGCGTCGGCAATGAAAACGACCAGGGGGCACGGGTCTTCACGCCCGACCAGCGCGACCGCCTGAACAACAGGCTCCTGCTCGACCGCTTGAGCGGCATGACCGGCGACGAGCGGACCGCCTATTTCACCTGCACAGCCGCGCTCGCGCTGCCGGATGCCCCGGGAGAAATCGCCTGTACGGGGACGACCACTGGCGTCATCGCCCCGCACGAGGCGGGGCAGGGCGGCTTCGGCTACGACACCGTCTTCCTCGCCCCGGATCTCGGCCTCACCTTCGCCCAGCTGCCGCCCGCCCGGAAGAACGCGCGCAGCCACCGCGCCCGCGCCTTCCGCGCCGTCGCGCCCCGCGTCCGCGAACTGCTCCGCTCCGGAACGCACAGGGGTTGAGCACCCCGCGGGGCCGTGTTACCTTGCTCGTCCTTTACCGCGGGGCGTGGCGCAGCCCGGTAGCGCGCCTGCTTTGGGAGCAGGAAGTCCCCGGTTCGAATCCGGGCGCCCCGATCGGTCGGTCCCGCGTCCGCAGCGCGGCATGGGATCGATCCCCACGGGTGGTTGACGGGCCGCCGTAACACCGTTAGGATTCAAGGCTTCGATCGCTTCGGCGGTCGACGGCGAGGACGGCGGCTCGGGTTTGCGCCCGTAGCTCAGCTGGATAGAGCGGCGGCCTTCTAAGCCGCGGGTCAGAGGTTCGAATCCTCTCGGGCGCGCTGATCCCGGGTGCGGGGCCGACCCGGCGAGCAGGTTACGGTGGGCGTAGCTCAGTCGGTTAGAGCGCCAGGTTGTGGCCCTGGAGGTCGCCGGTTCGATTCCGGTCGCTCACCCCTTGGCAGCATTTGTTTGAAAACACGCGCCGCTAGCTCAACTGGCAGAGCAGGGGACTCTTAATCCCAAGGTTCCAGGTTCGATTCCTGGGCGGCGCACTCCGATCGCGCAGGGCGCGATCGACGTCTTGACCCGGGCGTGACAGGATGTTACCATCCTGCTCCCTGCGCCGCGGCGGTCGTTTCGACGCCGAGGCGCAGAGTCGTCTGAGGGACAAAAAGCTGATTGAAAATTCGGGTTCGGTGAGATACGTGCGGGGCCTCGAACGCAGGCGAGTCTTCCTGCGGTACCGCTCTTTTTGGGGCGGCGAGGTTCAAAGCAAAGGCTAGATAATTCCGGACGTTGAAGAAGTAGTCGACGTTCGATTCGAGAGCTG